>Ga0247611_10000570_pt1 | contig 74365 bp, 65 predicted proteins | sample 177DNAGHGhighgp2_FD_192422 | JGI IMG/M metagenome (GOLD analysis project Ga0247611, IMG submission 192422) | Sheep rumen microbial communities from Palmerston North, Manawatu-Wanganui, New Zealand - 1770 DNA GHGhigh gp2 | ecosystem: Host-associated > Mammals > Digestive system > Stomach > Rumen... | reverse complement strand
TATCATGATGCCGAAAATGGATGGTAACATGATGTGCCGTACACTGAAAGAGGATATGCGTACTTGTCATATACCTATTATATTATTGACAGCTAAGGATTCTAATGATGCTAAAGTGGAAGGTTATGAGGCTGGTGCCGATAGTTATATTACCAAACCGTTTACGCATGCTATACTAGAGAGCCGTGTTAACAATCTGCTGCAACAACGTAAACGTATGGCCAGTGTCATTCTCGAATCACAGACAGAGACGGTCTTAAAATATGGGAACAGAAGGACTACTCCACCTAAAACTTTTAAATCTGAAACCGTGGGACAGGCCTTTATGCTGTTATCTGCACTCACAGCTGCCAAAAAAGATGGGAAGACTTCTGTAAATTCGGATTCTATAGAATTTTTGAAAACAGATGAAAATCCACAATACACAGCTATAACAACGGCAAATGAAACCGTTAGACTGAATACTACGGACAAGAAATTCCTGGATAAGGTAAACCAATACATCCAGGATAATATTAGGAACAACCTCGATGTCAATATGATAGCCGATCATGTAGCCATGAGTGGAAGTTCACTCTATCGTAAGATGAAAGCCCTTACCGGACTCTCTACCAACGAATACATCCGAAAATACAGGATGCATTATGCTGAACAACTGATGATGGAGAACAAATATAGTATTAACGAGATTTCATTTATGGTGGGTATCAACAGTATCGCCTATTTCAGAAAGAGTTTTAAAGCTGAATTTGGTGATCTGCCTACAGATTATATGAAGAAAAAAGGATTGCTATAAATCAACAAAACGAAATCATTATTTAAACATAAAATCATAAAAGCAATGAGTATATTAATTAAAGACACGACAAAAGAAGAACGCCTCAAAATCGTTTTAGAAGCCCTCGGCATGGATGCCGGTGGATGTGAAGACTATGACGAAAGCGTGGTCGACGATATCTATCTTGACTATATCGAAGGTAAGAAAGAGATTGCACAGATTAATCGTGAATGTAGTGAAAAACTAGCTGGTACTGTACATTAAGTATCAGCTAGCTTTCAGCTTTCAATATACGGGAAAAGAGCGAAAACGTTAATGATTATCAATAAAACAAAAGATATAGGTTGAAATACGAATACATATCACTATTAATATGTATATTTGTCTTGAACAACCTTTAAAGTATATTTCTATCACATAGATTATTCGCATGTCATAATTCTATAATATCATTCAAGACCAAACATTAGCATCAAAATGAAAAAAATAGTAGTACTTATAGTTATAGCAATTGTTGTTACTATATATTTTTGTTGTAACAACAATATCGAAGCATCGGCTAAAGGCCGATTACAATATTTACATGAAAACCCAGATGACCCTGCGTGGCATGAATTTCATATCAATCCATCTACCAAGGATATCCTCAAAGACATCAAGCTGGGATTTATTGATCAAAATATCTGTACGCTAAATTACAATGTTACTGTCTTCACTCCTGAAGGCAAAGCCATAACTATACCTTGTGAATATCTCTATATAGAGATGTATCCTAATCATAAGGTCTTCGACCAGCAAACAGACGACAAACTGATGATAAGCGAATGCATTACGACTCTCATTCCTGAGGATAGAATTAGAATGGATGAGGAGATGATACAGAATGAAAGCATATTAAAGAAAAAAGGTATCAGCATGCGTTATCTGATGACACACTCTGTAAAAGATGTTGCCAAAACTTATCGCAAGCAGATTTTGGCATACGGTCATATCCGAGCTAATGATCCTAACATTGAGCATTGTGTCTTATACCATGCTGCTATTCTTAAAGTAAAATTCCATGGTCGCATGATTCGCTATACGCAGAATAATGCCAATATCAGTACCAGAATTAAGAATATATTAGGAGAATATCTATAAATAGCTTAACGCTTATCGGAGCTATCTATACGATTCCCGTAGATTATTACCTATAAAAATCGGGCACATGCTTTACGCACGTGCCCGATTTCGTTGTTAACGATTTCTCGTTTATTAATATCCGTAATTCTGATAGAGTTGTTTGGCTTCATCGCTCAATGCATGGCCAGCCTCATCTGTCAGTGTATTGAGGAAATTCACATGGAATGGCTTAATCGTCATATAATTTAAGTATCTCGATACTCTCAATATCACTTGGCGCGATATCCGATAGCGAACCAGCTGTAAACGGTATACCGTCTACAACGTATAATGGTGCATTATCAGCCAATAAAGAACGGCTACCACGTATAAGTACACTTCCCAGTTCACCAGGACGATTATTCGAACTTACCTGTACACCAGGCGCCTTACCTTGCAGTGCCTGCAATACATTTTGCACCGGGCGTTCTGTCAGCGTTTCGCTGTTGATCTGTGTCAAAGCACCCGTCAGGTCACTCTTCTTCTGCTGACCGTAACCCACGACCACCACTTCTTGCAAGTGATTCAGATTTTCAGATAGATTTACGTCGATACCCTCATTGGTCAGTTCGTACACATCTACCTCCTCTGGATTATATCCTGTATACGAAATAAGAAGAACAGTTGGTGTATTATCCACTTTCAGACGAAACTTACCATCGATATCTGTAACCGATGTCAGCTTATTCGCACTTTTACCTTTTACACTCACCACTGCACCGATAATAGGCTCACCGGTATGAGCATCACGAACAGTACCTATAATATCTTGTGCCCAGGCTGATAGTTGTACCAACAGACCAGTCAGCAAAATAAGGTCCCTCTTAAGTTGTTGTAGTTTTTTTACTTTAAATTCCATACGCTAACACTTAGATTTATAAAGTTATTCGCAAGCAGTTTATAAATGCTTTTTTTCGGTGGTGCAAAGGTACGGCTGTCTGTTTGCCCACACAATCCCGTTGACATGGTAAATTATATCGCTATAATTTGGTAAAATAAAATACCACAAACTAGTGATGACGTTTTCTTTCTTCGTTGTAAAAATCATGAATCAACCGATGAAACATCATCGTGTAAAAAATATTTTTGTAACTTTGTATCGTTTTTTAGTAAATATGAATCATGATGCCACAATACACTGACAAGGTCTTAACTATCGCTCTGTTAGTAACCTTTTTCCTCGTAACCTCTTGCCGTACGGTTAACCATACTTCCATACCTTATCAGCAGATAACGGGATGGAGCAGACACAGCAATGCTCAGGTAGCCCACTTCCTACAAACGACAGACACGATGAAAAGTCGTAAAGTAGCAGTATTCGATTGTGATGGCACACTTATCGGACAACGTCCGTATTATCTCAACGATGAGGCCTTATTCTCTTATATGGCCGCCTACCGAGGTAAAACTGACGATTTTTCCAAACAGAAATATGCACTCTTCGAAAAATTCTGCAGCGAAAAAGAAACGCTTACTGATGACGAGTATTATCAATATTATGCCCGCATGCTGAGTGGCATGACACGAGAAGAGGCTCGCCAAATCGGTATCCGTACCTATAACCGGTGCTACACTTCTAAAGTCTTCACCGATATGCAGACACTTATCACCAATCTGAAGCGCCACAATTTTGAAATCTGGGTGGTCACAGGTTCTCTAGAACTCCTTTATCAGCAGGTATGTGCCGAAGCCTTTGGTATTCCTGAAGACCATATTATCGGCATACGCATCAAAGAAGGTGCTGATGGCAAACTCATGGACGAATGTGAACGTCCACTTTCGCTCGAAGCTGGCAAGGTGAATGCTATCAAGAAGTATATAGGGGTAAGGCCACTGTTGGCTGCAGGCAATAGCCGTGGCGATTTAGAGATGATGCAATATGCCCAATCGCTAAAGATTATTCTTAATCCGAACGATACTCGCGCTTTAGACGTGCTCGGAGGAAAAACACTCAAAAAATATTGGCAGGCAGACTCTAACTGTATCGTAGAACAAGCTCTCGATATCGACGATGGCTATCCGTATTTCTGCCACACCATCAACCTTCCTCAAAATTAAGAATAGACAAGAGATTTGATACTCTTGGTTATCTTCTCGTGTGAAGCAAATTCAAGTCCATTGTCAGTAATGATTTGTTTTAATTGCACTTCTATTGTGAACTCGCATTATATAGACTTAATTACCTTACATGGGTTACCTACTGCAATAGAGTTCGAAGGTATATCTTTCACCACTACGCTTCCAGCACCTATGGTAACATTGTCTCCAATAGTAACCCCAGGTAGAATGGTAACACTTCCACCAATCCACACATTGTCACCGATGCGAACAGACTTAGACCATTCACGGCGACTATTACGTTCCACAGGGTTGGTACTATGACAAGCCGTATAGATGCTGACATTTGGTCCTATAAAGCAATCATCGCCAATTGTTACTGGAGCTTCGTCGAGCACTGTAAAATTGAAATTAGCAAAAAACCGCTTGCCTATCCTTATCTGCTTGCCATAGTCGCAGTAGAAAGGCTGGATAATCAGAAAATCGTCATCAGCGATGTATCCCAAGAGTCCTCTCAGTATCTCTCTTGCCTTCTGTTTCTCCGAGGGTCGTAATAAGTTATAGTCATGAATAATCTCCTTTACTTCAGTCAATTCATTTATCAGCTGAGGGTCAACGGCAGAATAAATCTCACCAGCCAGCATCTTTTCTTTCTCTGTCATACTCATTATATATTATCAGAACACAAAAGTAGTAAAAAAACTGAACCGTATGTAAACAGACGCTGCTATTTTAACCTAATCTTCTGTCTTGATATACTTGGAACAGAATATGGTAAGAGCTACAACGATGATAAATATCGTGAGAATGAAAGTCATTTCGCGGATATGATTTAAAGGTTCAACCCATATCTCATTGAAAAAGCCATTACGGGCCATAATCTCCACAAATGTCCAGAACACGATAAATCACTACCAGAATAAACCAAAGTGTCACTCTCGACATTGACCGTAGTTGTCAGTACGGAAAAGGATGCTTTACCGACAAATTTCATAGGACCATGCTGAGCCATTGAATGAGAAACAAATGCCGTGAGAGCAAACAAAAGTGTAAAAATTTTCTTCATACTCTACTTATTTAAAATAATCTAATATTTTCAGAGTGCAAAATTACACAATATTTATGACTTGTGAAATACTCAAAAATGACGATTTTTTACTAAATTTTTACCTCTGATTAACCGATTTTTTTTTAGATTTTGCATAAGCGATATGACAAAAACACTTGTTTCTAGGTATTGTACACATTATTTAATTATCATATCTTTGCAGCACAATAAAAAAATACATAAGAATAACTGTAAACATTATACAAACATAGGAGATGTAAATTAAAAATATAAAAAGTGTTAAATCGTTCAAAACGTAACATATGTTACCATCCAATAAATACATAAAAATTACTTTTGCGCCATCTTAAAAAGTTAAATAGGAAAAAAGATGACAGAATTTAAACAAGTAATCAATGAAGCCCAAGAATGGCCTATGAACAAGTTGGTAAACTACATTATAAACAATTACCACGAGGGATGCGTGATGTATGTAGATGCAATGCGACGTGAAGCAGATATGTTGAAAAATTTAGATGGTACCGTAGATATGCAGCATGTGGTAACTCTTTTGAGTGAGAGTTTCAACGACCTATCAAACCATTTCCAGAAGGAAGAGAGCATACTTTTTCCATACATTTGTAAACTCCAGACAACTATAGACAGCGGAAGTGAACCACAGGCATTTCATTGCGGATCAGTACAATATCCCATCCGCGTAATGATGACGGAACACAGTGGAGAACTGGAGCGTTATGATCGTATACTAGGCATTATGAACCAGCAACTAGAACCGTTTGCATCATCAGAGCCATGCATAATGCTTACCAACAAATTGACAGCTTTTGTAGCATGGCTTGGAGAACACATTAAACTGGAAGACGAAATACTTTTTCCTCGTGCCATTGCTGCAGAGGGAATAACAACAATAGAATGAATAAATGCATGAACTGAAGATAAAACGAATCTATGAGCAGGTAGAAAAGACAGACGGCTATCGAATACTGATAGACCGTTTGTGGCCTCGTGGTATCAGTAAGAATACTGCTCATTTAGACGAGTGGGCTAAAGAGGTTGCCCCTACTCCAACACTTAGAATATGGTTTGGGCATAAGGAAGAAAATTTCGAAGAGTTTAAAACTCGATATGAAGAAGAACTGGCAAACAATCCTACAGTCAAGGCTTTTGCCTATCGGTGTATTGAGCTATTACACAATACAGATATAACTCTAGTTTATGGCGCACGTTCCAAGACATGCAACCACGCTATCATCCTTCGTGACTGGATATTGAGATAGGACTTCCAACTTCATCGACATTGTTGCAGATTGCAACAAACTAAACTCACCTCAGTACAATAGAATAGGATGTATTATATTTATAAATAAATATTTAAATACATATGAAAGCAAAAATATTTTTCCGAAAACAACATAAATGGATAGGCATAGTTGTATGCCTATTCATACTTCTATTTTGTATATCAGGCATCATACTGAACCATCGCAAGGCATTTGGCAATGTAAATGTACCTAGAAGGGTGCCTTCGGCCGCCTATGCTATTGTTGGTAGCTGGGAAAAAGTGGGCTCTACTCTTGGCACCGACAGACGGGGCGTATCTTCACCTTCCTAGGCACAGTCGGCAGTTTTCTCTACATCTTTCTAACAGGTTTACTTGTGCTGTGGATACTCATCACGGGCTGGTTAATCAGAATCAAAAAACGTAAAAAAATAGGAGAAAATAGGGTCACCTGTATAACCACGTGTGAGCGTGTATCGTAGAACAAGCTCTCGATATCGACGATGGCTATCCGTATTTCTGCCACACCATCAACCTTCCTCAAAATTAGGTTTAATTTTATTTTACAAAAGGTGCCGTGAGATTCGCATATTATCCACGAATCGTAAGTAGGGAGTGAAATACGGGAATTATGACTGCCTTTATAAACACCTATCAATCAGCGACTTGTATTTTCTTTACATTCTTGATGCTCCAAAACCCAAGGTCCTAGGGGTCAAAACCTAAGAGTTTATTCGATAAGACCATAGAGTTAACGAGGTAAACCCATAGCTAATGGAGGTTAGGAGCTTGGGTTTTAGAGCACGACTAAAAAAAAGGGATACATCTGTAAAGATTCTCTTCTATAAAAGCTCCATTTTTTCTTCTAGATGAGCAGTTTGAGAAGAGGCCTTTTTTTTGATTTTTTCTTTTCAATCTGCAGGATAGCAAGGTAGGCACAACGAATGATAAGTGTCTAAAATTGGTTATTTTCGATTACTTATCAAGTTTAGTAAAAGAAAGAGTTCATAAAATGCTTAACCTATTATGCACGAAATTTCAAATAAATACTTTACTTTTGATAAAAATAAGTACCTTTGCAAGGTTATAAGTGAGAATTTATACAGGAATGGAATTAAACTGAATCATTCAACCTTAACAAGAAAATAACCATATGAAGAAAAAGACATTACTCTTAGTTCTCTACCCTTTGCTGGCCACCGCTAGCTGGGCACAGAAAGTCGTATTTTACACCCCTAACACTGTCCGCATCATCAAGGACAATGGTGTAAAAGAGGAAAAAAAATCACTCGTAGTCATCGCACAACCTAAACCGGTGAAAGTAACCCAAACCAAGAAAGGAACCGCCACCGTGTATCAATCATCTGCACTCAAAGTTACAGTGCAAGATGGCAAGGTAACCTTTGCCGACAACAAAGGCAATATTCTCACCAGCGAAGGAGAAACCACATTCACCCCTATAACCACGAACCTCGACCGTGGTGCGTTTAAGGTAAAACAAACTTTCGCTGTCGATGCAGACGAAAGTATTTACGGAGTTGGCCTTTTACAAAACGGCAAAATGAGTCAGCGTGGCGAAAATCGTCGCATGATACAAAGCAACTTGGAAGATTTTGCCCATTTTTATCAGAGCATCAAAGGCTATGGTATCTTTTGGGATAATTATTCGCCAACTCAGTTGATTACCCCAGCCGAAGGAGAAGCAGGTCATGTCGTTTTGGAATCGGAAGTGGGCAAACTCGCCGACTATTACTTTATCTATGGTGGCAATGCCGATGGAGTAATTGCTGAGATGCGACACCTTTCTGGAGAAGTACCTATGCTCCCTCTGTGGACATACGGTTTTCATCAGAGTAGAGAACGCTACAAGACCCAACAGGAGCTGCTGGATGTAGTACACAAGTATCGCGACCTCAAAGTGCCTTTTGATGGTATAATTCAAGACTGGCAATACTGGGGAAGCAACTACACTTGGAATGCTATGGAGTTTATCAACCCAGACTTCGATCGCGCCCAACAGATGATTGACGAGGTACACAAACAGAAAGCTCACATGAGCATCTCTATATGGGCTTCTTTCGGACCCGAGACTAAGGCTTACCGAGATATGAAGAAAAAGGGACTCCTGCTCGACTTCGAGACATGGCCTCAGAGCGGTCTGACACAGTGGCCTCCACGCATGGACTACCCAAGTGGTGTACGTTGTTACGATGCCTACAGCAGTGAGGCACGCGATATCTACTGGAAATATCTCAGTAATCTTTACAATATGGGTATTGATGCCTGGTGGATGGACTCCACCGACCCCGACCATCTCAGTTACAAAGAGAGCGACTTAGATCAGCCTACATCCATGGGCTCTTATCGCAGTGTCCGCAATGCGTACCCACTCATGACGGTGGGCGGAGTGTACGACCACCAACGCGCCACAACCCGTGATAAACGAGTATTCATCCTCACCCGCTCTTACTTTGCCGGTCAGCAGCGTTATGGTGCCAACACCTGGAGCGGGGATATCAGCTCTTCATGGGAGAGTTTTCGTAAACAAGTACCTATCTGCCTCAACTATACCCTCACCGCCAACCCTAACGTGAACACCGACATCGGTGGGTTCTTCGCTGGTTCATATAATACGCAAGGCTTCAACTCAGCCACTCGCAACCCACAATATCAAGAACTTTACGTTCGCTGGATGCAGTTTGGCGCTTTCACTCCGATGATGCGTAGCCACGGCACAGACGTCTATCGCGAACTCTATTATTTCGGTAAATCTGGCGAACCTATTTACGATGCTTTAGTAGATGCCGTGAAACTTCGCTATCGCTTTCTTCCTTACATCTACAGTCAGTCATGGCAGGTAACGAAATACAACGATTCTTTCATGCGAGCTCTTTTCATGGATTTCAAAGATGACAAACAGACATGGAACAACAACCGCCAGTATCTCTTCGGCCACAACGTGCTCGTCTGCCCTGTCGTTAACCCACTCTACACCACAGAGAAGATTGTACGCACCGACCCGTTGGGTGGATGGGACCGCAAAGACGGAAAACGCGAGACTTACACTGCAGTAGACTGGAAAGCGAACAAGACCTTCAGCGTCTATCTACCCGCTGGCGCCATGTGGTACGATTATTGGACCGGTAGACGCTACAATGGTGGACAGACTCTCACTGCCAATGCACCTATCAGTCATTCACCACTTTATATTAAGGCCGGTTCAATCCTTCCACTTGGTCCCGACGTGCAGTATGCCAACGAGAACCACTATGACAATCTTGACATCGTGGTTTATCCTGGTGCTGATGTCTCTTTCACTCTTTATGAAGACGAGGGCGACAACTACAACTACGAGAAGGGTATCTACTCTACCATACCACTCACTTGGAACGACAAAACGAAGACGCTCACCATCGGCAAGCGCAAAGGCACCTTCCCAGGCATGCTACAGACACGCACTTTCCGTGTGAAGGTGATTGGTGGAATAGAAAAGACCGTTACTTACACAGGTAAGGGGATTAATGTAAAATAGAAAGATCTACAGCTATCGAAAACGTCAAGATCAGAAGCAGCTTTTGGCGATACATTTTGGTTCTCTTTCTTCCATGAAATAGGACATATTCTCCTACATGGAAAGAAAGACATATTTCTTGAAGACATCGATTATAATGAAGAACAATTGAAAAAGGAAAAGCAGGCCAATGAGTTCTCATCAAATGTCTTATTGACAGAAAAGGAAACCAATCTCATTATTGCAAGCAACGATTTTGGATCAACAGCTCTAAAGTATTATGCGGCAACATTCAATACCCACCCTGCAATCATAGTAGGAAGGTTACAGCATCTAGGAATTTTACCATTTGCAATGCATGTAGAAAGTTTCGAACTATTCAATTAGAAAGTAAAGCTTTTTATCAAAGGCAGGTATTTGATTTCCTGCCTTTTTTACTATAATGAGCAGATAAAAAAACTCATCTAGACTTATAATTCTAAATTAAGGAATTGAACAAAATCAGCAGATTTTAATAAGAAATTATTGCTGTCCGCTAAAACTTTTTAATCCACATAAAAATTAAGGTCGGTATCCTCGCTTGGATTCCGACCTTTTTGTTATCTTTGTTTTTGCGACAAAACATCAATAACATGAAAACAAGTTGTGTATCAATAGTCCTTTTTACGTTGATACACGGCTTCTTTGGAAACAAACAATCACCCCAAAAGTTGATTTAAAAATAGGCAAAAGATAATTTATCAATAGTTTTTTGTACCTTTGTATCCAATTTTTAGTTATTAACTCATGTTTGAACCTCAAAACAATTTAATATTGGTAGATGGACAAGATAAAACCATGTCCATAGATTTCTTCAATTATAATACAAAAACCAAGGTTTATTCTGTTCGATATCATGGCAACCCCACATTCTACCATTATGAATGGCATAGAGTAAAATGGATAAAACAAGCTAAAATATTCGAGGGTGAAAAACATAAGGTCATTTACAAAGGTAAATTACTTCAAAATATTGAGTACATTTCATTCTTTCTTGTTAACGGGAAAAAGTATTTTCATGTTAAATTCAACGACGGGAAAATTTTACCGATGTGTGGATTAGAAACTGTAAAACAATGCTTAAAAGATAAGCATAGTCGTGAGGTTTTTACATATTTAATGGAAATAGCATCTTGCAACCATCTTGGTCTTTCTAAGATAACTAATGATGAAGACCAAGAAGCAGAAGATAATTTGGAAAATAACAATATTCTATTAAATTATTATAATGATATCAAAGAAAAAGGTATCGAAAGTATCCTATCAGCATCCATATATCTAAATCCGAATAAATACAAAAATCACCAATATGAGTCCAGACAACTAATTTTTCCTTTTGGCAGCAACAACAGTCAAATGAAAGCTGTTAAAAATGCTTTTTCGAACCAGCTTAGTGTTATCCAAGGGCCTCCAGGAACCGGAAAAACGCAAACTATTTTAAATATCATATCCAACATTCTTATTGCTGGACAAAATGTTCTTGTAGTTTCTAATAATAACTCTGCAGTAGAAAATGTACTCGAAAAATTAGCCAAACAGGATCTAGGCTTTCTTGTTGCAACCTTGGGTAAAAGAGCAAACCAAATGATGTTTTTTCAAGAAGAATATCAAAAAAAAGAAAAAGCCTATCCACCTAAAATCAAAGATTGGATTAATTCTGGTCTAAGTAAAGAAAGACTTGATGCAGCCATACTATCAATTAGTAAACGATTGCATAGCATATACGACATGCAAGAACGTTTAGCCCGTGATGAACAATTATTGCAACAAGTAGAACTGGAATATGAACATTACAAAAAGGAACTCAAACTGGATATTGAATTAAATCACCCATCCCGTCAGATCAATTCTGAAGAGTTAACTCGCTTATGGGTATTTTGTCAAGAGTATACTTCCATCGACCATATTTCTTCGGCAAATCAATGGATAAAAAAAATTAAATATTTCTTTCTGAAATGGAAGATGATTTTAGGGTATCATTGGGATCGCAAATTCTTTGACAAAGATATTCATACAGTAATTCAACATATTCAAGTGTTGATTTATGAGCATCAAATTCAAGAATTAAAAAATGAAATTCTATATCTACATCAGCAACTTAAACTTAATAATGCTAAAAGTTTACAAGAGAATCTCCAGAAAAAATCGATGATTCGATTAAAGTTACATCTTTATAATAAATACGGGAATAGAAGTAAGCCGATTTTCCATTTTAAGGATCTAAAAAATCAATACAACGATCTCATTAACGAATATCCTGTAATACTCAGTACTACCTTCTCTGCACGAAATAGTATCAGTGCACCTTTTATTTTCGACTATGTTATTATGGATGAGGCCTCTCAGGTTTCACCTGAATGTGGTTTTTTAGCTCTCAGTGTAGCTCAAAATGCCATTATTGTTGGCGATAGCAAACAATTGCCAAATGTCGTTACCCAAGAAGACAAAGAGAGTTATCAAAAGATTTGGTCTGCATATCATCTCCCTGATAGTTATAATTGTTGTAATACAAGTTTCCTTGACTCCATCATATCTACTATTCCTGATGTACCACAGACCATTCTCAGAGAACATTATCGTTGTCATCCCAAAATAATCAACTTTTGTAATCAAGAATTTTATGATGGAAAACTTATCATCATGACAAAAGACCGAGGCGAAAAAGATGTACTTATGGCTGAACGCATCCGAACAGGTCGCCATTTTTCTAAATTTGGCAATGAACATGAAGCCAAGTCTATAGTTAATGAGCTTCTACCCTATTGCAAAGCAGATTCTGAAGAACTGGGCATAATTGCACCCTACAATGATCAGGTCAACTTGATACAAAATTTAGCCCCCGAGGGCATTGCTGTTGCAACGGTTCATAAATTTCAAGGTCGCGAAAAGGAGACTATTATCTATTCTGCTACTGATGATCAATTAAACTCAGAATTTAGCGATAACCCTAATATTATTAACGTAGCAGTAAGCAGAGCTAAGAAACAATTCTTTCTTGCTGTCTCTGGCGAAGAAATTACAGATGGCTATGTTAAAGATTTATTAAACTATATCGAATACCAAAATTTTACTATTCAAGAAAGTAAGATTCATAGCATTTTCGATTTACTATACGGACGATATTCTCAAGAACGCAAAAAATTTTTAAGCGAACACCCTCATATATCTGAATATGATAGTGAAAACCTAACCTTTGCACTTCTTGAAGACATAATAAAAAAAGAGAAATATAGTCATTTAGGAATATTATGTCATTACCCTCTTTATATGCTCATTGGCGACATAAGCTCATTACCTCAAAAAGAACACGATTTTGTAATGCATGATACTACTCATCTTGATTTTCTTATTTATGATAAGATTAGCCACCAAACAGTACTCGTTGTTGAAACAGATGGCTACACTTATCATCACGAAGGTACTAAACAAAAAGAACGCGATGACATTAAGGACCGCATTTTAGCTTCTTACAATATCCCAATACTTCGACTTTCCACTAGAGAAAGTGGAGAAAGAGAAAGGATTGTATCTAAACTTTCAAAAGTATATGCCTAGTTTATAACTTATCATGCATGAGCGAGTTGAACAAATATTCTATTTCCATTATAAGTAAGCTATTAGGCATGTCCAAGTCAACATAAAACGACACATAATTGATAACAATATTTTTTTTCGTACCTTTGCACACATGAAAAATCCGAAATATACTCACCTGTTCATCGACTTCGATGATACACTCTATGATACTCGTGGTAATAATTCAATCGCTCTACGCGAACTTTACGAGCTCCGTTCTTGGTCTAACATGATTCCTGATTTCGATGCATTCGTTACTGCTTACTGGACAACTAACGAGGATGTGTGGGCACGGTATACCCGCAAAGAGATGACACGTGATGTGCTCATCGTAGAACGATTCAGACGCCCTATCCTTGAATGTTGCCTGCCAGGCACAGATACAAGTTGGCTAACTGACGATTTCTGCCGTGAGGTGAGTGACCAATATCTCGATCTCTGCTCTTGCAAACCGGGTACCGTGGAGGGAGCACACCATTTAATGCAGTATCTTCATAACGAGGGCTATCATCTGTCTATCTGTAGTAATGGCTTCCATGAAGTACAATATAAGAAGCTGCAAGCTTCGGATATGCTCCAGTATTTCGACCATATTATACTCAGTGAAGATGCTGGAGAAAACAAGCCTGGCAAGGGTTTCTTTGATTATGCACTTCATATTACGGGAGCTGACAAGGACTCCACACTCATGATTGGCGATAATTATAATACGGATATTCTTGGTGCACTTGGCTATGGGCTCGATGCCATCTGGTTCAACCGATGGAATGTGCAAAAAGATATGGATTCGCATATTCTGCTGACGACTGATAAACTCAGCCAAATACAAGAAATGCTATAATCCTTAGCTTTTGCACTCGAATATATACTACTTCGTATATTCCAGCCAATCAATATCTACATATCCCCTATCGCTCTTCAAAAATTATCAAACATCTATCAAATAAAAATAATTATTACAATATTACTTCCATATTAATAGTTAAACGCGCATCATACTATCATTTTGTAATCATTACAAGATATTTAATAAATTATTGCTAATTAATAACGTAAATAAATAACATATTGATTACTTTTGCATACATAACATAACAAAAGAACACATAAACAGCACTAACACCTTGCACTATGAAAGGAAAACAGCAAATAAAATTAAAAAGAACAAAATAGACTATTCTTTTAACCATCGGAAGAGTGGAAGAAGCTAGGCTAACTTAACAGATTGCGAAGCAAAACATACATAAAATTTCTATTTATAATCATATACCATACTTTTGGTATTAGAATGTAACGTAAAAATGCTATTTTCTAACAAAAAAGAAGAAAAAAATTTGTATGTTTAATAAATTTGATTTATATTTGCAACTGTTAAGAATCAAATCGTAAGAATCTTGCCGATTTTATCTACCTTTATTACTACTTCTGCAAGATGATTTGAGAGAGAAAATGTGAATAATACTTATAACTAGAACATTTAGTTTAAAGAGAGATTTTATGGAAAAAAGACTTACGACAATTTTGGCGTGCTCATTCCTCAGTTGCGGAATAGCAATGGCACAAACACAAGTCTAGGGTACCGTAATTTCTAGCGAAGATGGCTTACCAGTAGTTGGTGCTTCTGTCATCGTCGCTGGAACTAAAACGGGAACACTTACCGATGTTGATGGTAAGTTCTCGTTATCGGTACCAAGTGGTACAAAACTCGTTATTTCGTATCTGGGAATGCAGCAAAAAACAGTAAATGCCTCTGGTAACTTGCGAATAAGCCTAGATCCAGATAACAAATTATTGAACGAGGTTGTAGTTACAGCCTTAGGCGTTTCTCGTGAAAAGAAAGCACTGGGTTATGCGGTCAGTGAGGTAGCTGGTTCTGATTTACTGAAAAGCCGTGGTGGTTTGAGCAACCCTGTTAATGCACTTCAGGGTAAAGTAGCAGGTTTGAGTATCTCATCTGGTGCTGGTAGCATGGGTGGCTCGTCTAAGATTTTGATTCGTGGTAACAACTCACTTTCTGGTAATAACCAGCCTCTTTTCGTTGTAGATGGTGTGCCTATCGAGGGTACTGACTACAACAGCACAAGTACCGCTCGCGGTGCTGGTGGTTACGACTACGGTAACTTGGTACAAGATATCAACCCTGATGATATCGAAAATATCTCTGTATTGAAGGGTGCTGCTGCTACAGCTCTTTATGGTAGCCGTGCTGCTAACGGTGTTATCAAGATTACTACAAAGCATGCCAAGGGTAAAGACTTACAGGTAGACTTTACTTCAACTGTCGGTTTTGAGTCTGTTACTAAATTGCCTAAACTGCAGAGCGAATATGGTGGTGGTTATGGCGAAGATGATTTCGGTACAGCCATTATTAATGGTAAAGAATATACTACTGTAGATTACGGTATGGATGAAAGCTGGGGTCCAAAACTCGATGGCCGACAGGTACTTTCATGGTATGATCTTGCGAAATGGGAAGCAAATGGCAAAGTAGGCGATCCTACGACATCGGCTTGGAGTCCTGCTTCTTCTGACTATCGTGACTTCTTTAATACCGGTGTTTCTTTCACCAATAATATTGCCGTATCTCAGGCTCTAGACAATGGTTCTTTCCGTGTATCTTATACCAATACAGATCTGAAGGGCTATTTACCAAACAGTAGTCAGTATAAAAATACACTGAATGTTACAGGTAACGTAACCAGCAAGGATAAGAAACTGAATATCTTCACGAATGTGAACTACTTTAATAACCGTACCAAGGGTCGTCAGGATACAGGTTATGGTGATAATAACATCATGGTTAAGTTCACACAGTGGGGTCAGCGTCAGCTAAATATGAACGAGCTGGAAGAATACTATATGTATCCAGACGGAACACAGGCTACCTGGAACCGTAATAGCGTAGATGATCCTACTCCAGCTTACCACAACAATGTATACTGGAGCCGCTATAAGACTTATGAAAATGATGTTCGTAACCGTATTTATGGTAATCTCGGTTTCAGCTATCAGATTCTTCCTGAGTTGAAATTCCAGTATAAGGCTAATCTAGACTTTTATGTAGACAAGCAGTATGAGCGTAATGCTGTCGGTTCACAAGAGGAGTCTAAATATTCAGAGTATAGTCGTCAACAGTATGAAATCAACCACGAGTTTATGTTGCAATATGCTCAGAAATTTAAGGATTTCAGTCTGAGTGCCAATGTCGGTGCCAATATCATGAAACGCCACTATGAGTATCTTTATGGTACGACAAAGGGCGGTCTTGCTATCGCTGACTTCTATAATCTAGCCAACTCTATATCTACACCAACATCAGAAAACTTAAAGCGTGAAAAGGGTACTAACTCTCTCTTTGCTGATGTAACAGTGGGCTATAAAGACCAACTTTATTTGGAGGCTACTCTTCGTGGTGATAAGTCTTCTGCTCTTCCTTCTAGCAATAACACCTACGTATACCCTTCTGTATCAGCCAGCTGGTTGTTCTCTGAGGTTTTGAAGGAAAAAGCACCTTGGTTGTCATACGGTAAGATTCGTGCTGGTTTCTCTCAAGTAGGTAACGATACCGATCCTTATCAGATCTATTCTACCTATACACAGTATACCAATATCGACAGTAATACTCCAGGTTATCGCTTACCTAACACATTAAATAATGCCGACTTGAAACCAGAGTCTACCACTTCATTCGAAATCGGTCTCGAGGCATCGTTCTTGAATAATCGTTTAGGTTTCGACTTCACCTACTATCATACCAATACTAAGGACGAAATTCTTCCTTTGTCTGTATCAGGTACAACCGGTTATCTGTATAAGATGATCAACTCTGGTGAAATCTCTAACAGCGGTATTGAGTTCGCACTCCATGCTACACCTATCAAGAATAGAGACTTTGAGTGGAACACCAACCTCACCCTCTCTTCTAACAAGAACAAGGTGAAGAGTCTTACCGATGGTGTAGATTACTATCGTATCGCCAGCGCTCCATTCAAAGCTGAAATCGGTGCTGTTGTTGGTGAAGAATATGGTGTCATCCGTACGACAGACTTCCTCTATGATTCAGAGGGTCACAAGTTGGTTGATCCAGAAACAGGTCAGTATTTGGCTACCGATTCTTACGTAAGTGTTGCTAACATCTTCCCTGACTTTACAGGTGGATGGAACAACACATTCCGCTATAAGAACTTCGATGCAAGCATACAGTTTGACTTCTCTAAGGGTGGTCACTTCTTCTCTACCACACAGATGTGGGGTACATATTGCGGTATGTTCGAAGAAACTGCAGCTAATGGTGTTCGTGAGAATGGTATCGTAGCACAGGGATATGTTGCTGCTGTAGATGAAAGCGGTAACCTCATCAAGAATGCTGATGGTACATACAAGAGTACTGGTGTAAATACCAAGACTGTAGATGCACGTGATTACTTTGAGAACTATTATACTGGTCCTGGTGCACAGAATGTATTACGTTCTGACTACATCAAACTCCGCGAAATCAACCTGGGTTACACTTTCAAGTTGAATCCAAACTATTTTGTAAAGTATCTTCGCCTCTCTGCTTATGGTCGCAACTTGGCTGTATGGGGTCCTGATACCAAGCACTTTGACCCAGAAATGATTGTCACCTCATCTGGTAACGTTCAGGGTATCGAGGGTGGTGCTACTCCAATGGTAGCCAGCTATGGTTTTACTGTAAATCTCAAATTTTAATTGATAGGGAGAAATGACAATGAATAAGTTTTTAAAGTATATATATGCAGGATGCATCGCTCTTTCTGCCACTGCGTGCAGCGACTTGGAGCAAATGAATGTGAGTCCTAACAATGCATCGGCTGTTCCATCTAATATGTTGATGGAAGGTGCTCAAAAATGGACTATGGATAATATCTACGATGTATGGTTTAGTGGCCGACAGTGTTTGGCTTATGCACAGCAGTGGAGCCAGATTAACTATACAGAGGAAGACCGTTACCAGATTCGTGAATCTGTAAACAACAGTTACTTTAATTATCTGTATCAGGGTATTGCTAACTTTGATAAGGTAATCAAGGAGAATCAGAATAATCACGCTGCTACAAACTCTGCATATGGTGCTAATGCCAACCAGATTGCTGCTGCCAAGATTATGAAGGTGTGGTTGATGGATGTCATCACTGATACATGGGGCAACGTACCATACTCTGAAGTGGCGAAACTGGAAGACGAAGGTATACTCTATGCTGCTTACGATGATCAGAAAGATATTTACACGAATATGATCAATGAATTGACTGAGGCTGTAAATATGATCGATGAGAACGAAGTAGCTTTTACATCGGGCGATATTATCTATAACGGTGATGCATCAAAGTGGAAAAAGTTTGGTAACTCGCTGAAATGCCGTTTGGCCATCCACCTCTCTAAGGTTGATTCTAACTGGAAAACATACATCAAGGAGGCTCTTGCCAGTGGTGTGATGACAAGCAATGATGATGCTGCTAATTTTAAGTATGTAAGTTCTGGTACCGACTATTGTAAGTTATACAAGGGTTACTTCGTTGACAGACGTAACGACTTCAGCTTGAACAAGACTCTTGCTGACTTGCTAAAAGGTCAACCTGATACTTTGAACCAGAAATCACATCCATGGGAAGGTGTAGTAGACCCACGTTTGCAGATTTACTCTTCTCCTAACGCAAATGGTGACTATAACGGTATGGCTGTAGCTACTCAGACTGGTATCCAGGCTAAACTTTATTCTCAGGATAAAGTTACCAGCTGGTACTCTAACCCACCATTGTGTCTGACCAAAAACTTTGCAGTACCATTGATGACTTATGCAGAACAGAAGTTTATCGAAGCAGAGTACAATGGTTATAACAAGAGTGATTACGAAGAAGGTGTACGTGCATCTATCGAATACTGGTCTAACTTAGCAGGTGGCGTTATCTCTGCCGAAGATATAGATACTTATGTATCAGCCGTTTCTGGCAGAGTTGATGCTGAGACCGTAGCTATCCAGAAGTATCTTGATCTCTTCTGCAATGGTACTGAAGCATGGACTGAGATTCGCCGTACAGGTTATCCAGTACAGATTGTTCGCCCTAATGAGTATTCTGCAATACTAGGCACTACCAAGTATAAATTCTCTCCATTGAGCGAAACTAAAGGGGATATCATTTCTCGTGTGAAGTATCCTACCAACGAAAGTACATTGAACGGTGCTAACTGGAAAGCTGCTGTTGCAAAGCTCCAGGATGGTACCAATAATTACTACAGCAAGATGTACTGGGATGTACGTACTTCTACATATGATCACCCTGCTAATAAGTAATCAAAATACTCTACACATCAATTCTATTGATAACGTTGAAAGGCATGAGATGATTATCAAAAAATTATAAATACGAAAAAATTAAATTTCTTAATTATGGAAATTTAATCTACTCTACTTGAAAAGGAGATTAGCAGTGATGCTAGTCTCCTTTAAGTGTATTTTATAAGAAAATTTTTCAAATAAAGATATTAAATGTCAAGCTGATTTTTCACCAACTGGTAATAAATGCCCTTTTTGTGAATTAGGGTATCATGGTTTCCCTGTTCGCAGATTTGTCCATCCTTCAAAACAACGATATTGTCAGCATTTCTAACAGTACTTAGTCTATGGGCAATAATTATTGAAGTCCGGCCCTTGATGAAACTATTCAAATTTTCCATAATTTCATGCTCGTTATTGGCATCGAGAGAGTTCGTGGCCTCATCCAAGAAGATGTACTTAGGATTTTTATAAATAGCTCGTGCAATGAGAATTCGTTGTTTCTGACCTAAACTTAGGCCATGACCATCGTTACCAATTTTTGTTTTGTACTTCAATGGCAATTCTTCAATGAAATCGTTAATGTTAGCAATCGTAGCAGATTTCTTAACCAATTCATCATTTGACTTTTCTTTTCCTAATGCAATATTATTTTTAATTGTGTCAGAAAAAATATAACCTTCTTGCATTACAGTACCACAACACTTTCTCCATTCTCTTTTATTCATAGCATTTAAATTGATTCCACCAACTTCGATGCTGCCTTTATCTGGACTATAAAAGCCAAGAATCATTTTTAGGATAGTACTTTTTCCACTACCACTAAGGCCTACAATTGCAGTAACCTTACCTTCTGGTATTTTTAAATTGATATTATTTAAAGTCGGCTTAGTGCTTAATTTATCATAACGAAACGTGACATGGCGCAATACAATATCACCATTTTGCATGGAATTTATTCCAACCTTACTATCATCATCTTCATCTTTTTCTTCATAAACATTCTGAAGTCTATCTACACTTAATTTTGCATCCTGATACTGTCGAAAAAAGCTAATCAATTGGTCTACAGGGCTGTTTAACATACCCACGATATACTGAACACTCAGCATCATACCAAGGGATATTTTACCCTTGACTACCAAGACTGCCACAAATGCTGTTATCATGAGGTTTTTTACCTGATTGATAAATAATCCTCCAGACTGCTGATACTGAGACAACTTAAGCCCCTTTGTTGACAGGCGATAGATATTTCGTTGTATACTTTCCCATTCCCATCTTTTTTGTTGTTCACATGCGTTTAATTTTATTTCTTGCATTCCTGAGATTAATTGAATAACACTACTTTGATTAGCAGAATTCAAAGAAAACATCTTATGGTCAAGAATTTCTCTTTTTTTCATGAATTTCCACACCCAAAATATGTACAATACACTTCCTACAAAAAATATTAAAGCAACTATCCAATTATATATAAGGATAACTACACCTAGCACTAACATACTTACAACAGAAAACAAAGTGTCAAGACTAGAATCTGTCAAAAACGCCTGGATTCTCGAATGGTCATTGATACGCTGAATAATATCACCGGTAAGTTTAGTATCAAAAAAAGATATTCGTAATTTCATCAACTTCATCAGATAATCAGAAATCAATGCTATGTTCGTCTTGGTACCTATAATTAACAAAGTCCAACTACGAATAAAATTGACAACAGTTTGTCCACTTTCCAAAGAAAGTTGCCCAATTAGGATTAGTATAATAACATTAATGTTTTTTTCCTTAATACCCCAATCTACGATTGCCTGAGTCAGAAATGGCAACACAAGCTGAATCATTGCACCACAAATCATCACAAACAATAGTAGCGATATCTTACTTTTATATGGCTTAAGATAAGAAAAGAGAAATGCAAGAGTTTTCTTTTTATCCTTTTTTACTCTTTGATCTCCCAACATTTCATAAAAAGAAGGAGTTGGTTGTAAAGATAAGGCAACACCTATTGATTGCCCATGGTCATCTGTTCCACTTAACCAACTGGAACTAAATTCCCATTCATTAAATTCCATTCTAACTCCACCAGCAGGATTAGCAATATAAAACACACATCCCTTCTTCGTCTTCTTGATTTTATATAGTACTACAAAATGGTTCTGATTCCAATGAAGAATACAGGGTAACGGCATATCATTAACCAATTGAATAAGGCTCAATTGAGTTCCAATAGCATGGAATCCTATCTTCTCAGCGGCTGTACTAATCCCATATAAAGACACACCTTCATTCGATATATTGCATATATCATGAAGGTGGTCTATATTATAGTTTTTGCCATAATATTTACCAATCATAGCTAAACATGTAGGGCCGCAGTCCATTGCATCATATTGTTGCAGAACCGGGAATTTCTTCATATTTTATCGATTAGCTACTATTATTTTTCTAGTCATATCAGCAAACCCCTCAAGAGTTATCCAGGTGTTAGGGAGCAACTCTGGTTGTGTTGCGTCCCAGTGATATAGAGCAGGGAAAGGGTAACTCTTTTTATCTGATTGGATAATATAAACAATAGCGTAGTAATTTCCTTTCAGCATTACGCGGTCAACGCACAACACTCGCTTTTTCGATGGCGAAATAATAAGGTTACGCCAAAAATCTTCATTCTGCAATTTACGATTACTATTCCACTCACCTGGTAATTCTACGACACAGTCACCCTTGATATTCAAAGAATAGTTAGGTGCCCATTCATGATTATCTTTGTCAAGTCTCAAAACCATGAATTTATCTGCAAATACGAATTCTACTCTTTTGTTCTTAAATGGCAATTGGTTGATGCTTGCTTTAATTAAATCACAAGCTGCATACTGATGATTATAATTCGATTGGTTAATAAAATTCAACTTATAACCACCTGTATAATTTGGAGACAGTAAATCTTCCCTCAGCGGATATTTAATATTCGTTTTAGAATTGATAATTTCATATGGATTCTCTTGAATACTTAACTCTGAAGAGTCTGTAAAATCGAAATTCGAGTTTGCACATCCTGATAACAGAAGGGCAGCCAGCATGATAACTATTGAATTTTTCATCATATTATGTTTATTAGAATCGACGTATTTCATTTGACTTCGTATTTGCTTGATGTCTTTTTTGTTTATAATTAAATGAATAAGAAACCAAAAGGAAAACATTTCTGTTATCCATATTGCTGTATGAAGCATCATTTATCCAATCACATCGTGTCGTGCTAGTACGTGAGCGAGGGCACAAAACGTTATTGACTGATAATTCGAAAAACCAGCTTTTTATATTTTTTGAAAGAGAGAGTTGAGTGTTCCATTGTTCCGTAACCTCCCTAAAGAGAGAATAGTTCTTGCCATAGTAGTCTACAAACAGCGTGATACTAAAGTCATTTTTCAACTCGAAAGTATTATGCACTTTGAAATTCACATATGGATGATTGAAATGATAAGGAGTATCCATATAGGTATATGAGAAAGTTTGCCCACCTAATCCAATCTCAAGGTACGGCGTATAGACACCAAAATGTTGCCACCAGTTTACTCCAACATTCCATCGTTTATAATTTGAAATATTTGTTGCTTGAGACAATACGATATCTTTTGATTCTCCCAATAAACTTCTCTTCATGGCGATATCATCATTAACGAAATCTAATGAACCTATCAAGCGTAAGTTCTTGTACGATGCTAACATATTAATAGAATTCGTATAAGAATAATCTAACTTGGAATTTCCTTGGACATAGTAGTAGCGGCTTTGATATTCTATGTTATCATTCAGTTCACCATAGTTAGGTCTTCTGACGGTTTGCCTATAGCCCAAAGAAATATTAGAGACATCATTTGGATGATAGGATATATTCAATGATGGGAACAAATCATTATAATCACGACTTTGAGATTTCTGCTTCATATTTCCGACAAAATACTGCCAGCTGGCATATTCATAACGCAATCCTGCATTCATGGAGAATTTCCCTATCTGGGTATTTAGATTCGCATAAGCAGCTCCAAGAATTTGTTCATTTTTATTCTCCGCATTTTTCATTTCTGTTTCGATATTATTTTCATCGAAATCGAAAGTTTGTTTATAGCGTGAATAGGTGAATTCTCCGCCATAATTAAGAGAGACTTTGGTTGTTATCGGAGTATTGATGTCTGCAACAAAGGAGTTCATCAAATAATGAGACTTATTTTTCGTTGAGACCTCTACATCATTTTGTTCCCCGTAGAATAGTTTTCTACTCTGCGTTCCGACTAAGATATCATCCGTAAAGTCAAGTCTTGTCTTGCCAAGAGAAAGAGTGTAAAATGTATTCGTAAGCCATTGAATCGGGACATTTTTTGATTTATTTACTCCATCTGTATGAAAATCATTAACCCCATCCGTGTAATGATTAATTATAGCATCATCAATAGTATGGTTATGCTCATATTTTGTAATCCTTGTATTGAAGCCAATGGTTTGCCGGGTTGAAGGTTGATAGGTAATGCCTAAGTTACCATCAAGAAAAGTCATGTCATAGTCTAATGTCGTATTATTGGTATACAATAGATTAGGCTCGCTAATAACAGATGTTCTATCCTCGGTGTATTCCTGAGTTTTATAGTTGGCATGGCCTATTCCTCCTGTGAGTTGCCACTTACCGGAATTATACACAACAGAGGCACCCTCATTGTTGGAGAATTTTCTACCTTTAGTAATACTTGTATATGCATTTCCTCCCAATCCATCTGGGTTGTCAACTGTAAATATCTTGATAACCGCCTTCACATCTGAAGAATACCGAGATCCGGGATTTGTAATCACCTGCACTTTTTTTATCCGGTCAGAGTTGATGGTCTTAAGGATATTTGCATCGTAAACTTTACTATTGTTTAAATAAACAACAGCCCCACCACGACCAAATATATTGTACTCGCCGCCACCACCTGAGACAAATGGTATTTGATTCATTAAATTATCCAGCGAGCCAGCTTTAGCTAATATCGTGTTTTGAACATTTGCAGTAATGATATCATTTTCATTTTTAAAAAGACTGCGCTTTCCTTTCACGACAACTTCTCCTATCTCGGTTGATTTATTTTTCAAAATAATATGTAGAGGCTGTTGAAATGTTTTCGCTAAACTGATGGTGTCAGACGACATACCTACATAAGAAGTTATAAGATAACCTGGGTTTTTCTTTTTTTGAATGGGTAAAGAAAAAGTTCCTTTTGGAGACGTCGTTGTTCCTGTAACAAAATGCATACAAGAATCGACTTGCACTACATTCGCAAATTCAACGACATTTCCGTTGTTATCGTAAACAATTCCCTCAATCTTTTGTTCCTGAGCAGACAGAGTTACAGGCGATATGACCAAAAGGGAAATAATTAAATTTGAGGTTTTCATATCTAATCTATTTTTACTTCTAAATATTGGTTACTATATACATTCTGTACTATTAGGTAAAAAATATTCTCCCTGATAGCAGAATCATTAATATCTCCAGCAAGTTTATTTTCAATTATATAATTGCATAACTCATTACCAGTTATGTAATCCTGAAAATAAGCCAAGAAAGATCCCCAACGTTCAAGTTTTTTGCTTTTACCATCACGACTTAACCAATAAGAAATTCCATCAAAATCCAAATTAACATCCTCTCTCAATTTGAAAAGTCCTTTGGACATTACATCCTCTTGTGTCTTATACGTCTTAAGTTTTTGGTATGACCGATTAAAATCATCAAAATATTTCATAGATTCCTCATTGACATAATAATGCATACCCTGACTTTTCAAATAATCAAGAATAATGTGATACTGCTGCGGAAAATCACTTCTCAAACGATATTCCATTTGCTTACAAATCATATCACACTGCTTAATCAAACCAACACAATGAGTATAATTTACAGTAAACTGAGCAGTTTCTAAATTAATATACTGAGAAAAATCCGAACAGTCGTTATTTTCTATCATATATGCTGTAAGGATTGATTCTTTTTTAGCCATTTCTGAAAGTAACAGTTGCTCAAAGATGATATTGAATGCACCATCCTTTCCTTTTTTGGACAAAATATAAGGCAAAGCTTCTTTAATTGCATCCATTGCCGTGTGAGCATAACGCTGTATGAATTCAATATTATTGCCACCAAAAAGGCCCATGTTAATAGCTTGTCTACATTCAGAATCTAAAATTATCTTTGGACACACTGGCACATTTTGGCGCAAAAATTCCAAAGCTTCAGTATAATCATCAGTAGCTTTCGGAGTAATCCATTCAATATTCTGACCTGCAAGTTCTGCTTTTTCTATTCTTTTTGGAAACTTGTCAGAAATAAAAATATCATTGTCAATATGTAAGAAAGGTTCGTCTTGTAATGAATATGTAACTATTTTACCATAAGCCCAAAACGATTCATCCATGTCCAAATCATTAAGAACATTATGGAATCGAGTATAGGGTAAATGTAACACATCTTTAAAAAGATGCATCCCAAAATCATCAGTGTATAGTTCGACATCGTCATAAAATTTTCTTAAAGTCAAACAGCTATATGACATAGCAGCTAACGCATAACGAAAATTAGGCCAACCTCCATTGAGTCTGTTCTGATATGTTTCTTTATTAGATTTTAACAAAGGTTTACTCCAAAAACTTTGTACAATTTTCATTCTAAATAAGGATTATAGTTACACTTTAATGGTGCAGATAAAGGATCATTAATATCTTTTACATAAGCACGACAATCTTGACACATATATCGCAACTCGCAATCTTTACATTGCTTTATTTCATCTTTTCGCACATTCCATATTTTTTGAAAATCTGGATTATTGATTACGTCTAAAAGCTGGCTATGCTCATCAAAAAGGCCGTAACTTCTTTTCATAGACGGACAATTTTTTATATTACCAAATCTGTCAATGGAAATTTTTCGATTAAGACAATTGTTATAAGATAATGACTCTAAATACAACTCCGTTTTTGGTAACATATACCAAGGAGAAACAACACCACATTGTTCCTCAGATGTAATAAGCTCAGAAGTGTATATTATATATATCTCTTCACTGTCATAGATGTTCTCCATCTCATTTGGACAGCCAGAAATTGTAACTTTTCTTATTCTAGGATTATCATAACGAAGTTGTAATATATTGTCTAGTTGCATTTCATTAGTATATGGGAATAGCAATTCCAAATCGCGTATACATGTTCCTTTTGTATATGCTATCACGGAGGACAAAGAACCCAATTTCATATCGCTATAAAAGCGAAGTTCAAGATTCTCACAACCTATATCATGCAACTGCTTAATACCTCTTTGTAAATCATATGAAGAATTGCTATCGTAATCCAAAATAGCATTTGTAATCAAATGCGGTGTCTGAACCTTAGTGCTTATTGCTTTAAATTTCACTTCTTCCTTATCACAGAACAGCCCTAAATCTTTTTCATTGAGGAAATTCATATACTCTTCAATCGTATCTTCATTCCCTGGATACTTTTTTAGTATCTCACCTAATGAGAGATGCTTGTCGTGCTTTAATATATATGAAAGTGAATGAGGTATTAACACATAAGATTCTCTCTGCAAATCATAAATTGCGGACTTATTTTTTCCATCAACAACCTCACAGCAAGGGAAAAGGGCAAAATATTTATTGCGATTTAATCTCATAATTTCGTTATATGTAGTTTTTCCGGTGCACTCAAATATCTCGATATATGCTTTGAGTAAACCATACAAAAATAATCCAAATTGAATTTGTCTGGACAAGTAGCTACACATTGCAGTCCTGCTATATCTTTTGCTTTGAAGTTAACAATAATCTTCTCTGCTAATAGATAATTCAAACTCAATCGACTTCTCGTATCCTTGTCGACAAATCTATAAAACTTTTGTTTCATACATTAACTACTGAATATGCCTTATCTAAATTAATAAGTTCTTTAGCAACAATTTTGTGGAGTCCATAATTACATGGGAAATCTACCATTCCAAATTGACCTGTTGGATTTATTTCCAAGAAATAAAGTTTGTTATCTGTGCCCTTAATCATATCTATCGAGCCACAATTCAAATGTAGTTTTTTCATTAATTTATTCAATTTATGCTCAGTATCCACATCAAGTTCACAAGGAACATAGCGATTAGGTTTATCCCAATTATAATTTCTGAAATCCAATTTTGTTTTCTTGTCATTCTGGGAGAAAATAGCCATAGGGTAGAAACGCCCACAAATATAGAAAATACGAAGTTCATACTTCTTTGCTATGGTTCTCTGCACTAGTGATGGCATGAATCTCTTTGGTAATCTTTCAAAACTCCTTTTATCCACCACTGTAGTGTACATCATACTTTTATGATTATTATTCCATGATGGCAAAATTGGGTCAAGGATTGATTTCGATATTATACTTCCAGTTAAATTCTTTAGATCTTCTTTAGAATTGATGATATAAGAGTCTGCTATATTTAGACCAAACTTACTGGCTTGATACAGCACATCAAATTTATTGATGTTTATATACTCAGGATCAGTTAACCATTTTCTGTCCCTCAAAGCATAGTTGAAGAAGTCTATAACTCTATGAAATTCTTTAGTAATATGGTTGATTAGTTCTTCATTAAGTTTCTTAGTCTCACAAATCTTTTTGTAAGTATCAGAACATCTGAAAAAACCATATTTTCTAAACCAAACAGCACCTATATCGTCCAACGGAAACTCACTATTGTTGAATAAACATTGGAATTTAGAGCCAGTTAAAGATATCTTTATTCGCTTATTGATAAAATCATAAGTGTTAACCCTAATGAATGGATGCTTGTAATATTGAAGCCAATCCTGAACCAAATCAGAACTTAGGTCACCGTCATTAGTAAGAATCAGAATCATGTTACTTTCTCAAATATATAGAGAGAGCACTGGAATAGAACCACGCTCTCTCATTCTCTTTTTAGTTGCTTATTGGCATATGGAATTAGTCGCCATAAACGCCATCAGCAGAAGCACTACCATCGTCACCTGCATGACCGTTAGAATAACAAGTTACTGTGTGCGCAGTGTAACCTCCTTTAAGGCGCTTCATCTTTTCTACATCCATTGCGCTGAACTTAGGCGCACTAATCTTTTCAAATTTTTTCATTTTACTGTGTTTTAAATTGTTATTAATTATTGTCGGTTAATACGTATGTCTCCGGCTAAAATAGTTTTATTTATTAGGTGCCGCTAAAATAGATAAATATAATTAGAACAATATGAATTATACAAAATTTAACTCTTATTTTAACGTTGGTTTAACTTACACGCAACTTTACACATATTATAAATAATCCTTTATAAGATGCATGAATCGAAAAAAGCAAGCTAACCGATTTTAGTTTATCCATCCTACAAGGATGTATACTATTCTAAAAAAGCACATTCTTTGCAAACTGATTACTATAACCATCCTATATTTTTAAGAAATAAATAGAAATTGTATATTTAATCCTTTAGTATCGTAATTTAGAAAAAATTATCGATTCTTGACAAACTGTAAATATATAGGGATGTACCTCAGCAGAAGCACATCCCTATACATATCATACAATATAAGAAAGAACTGTTGCTCTCCCCTACATATAATATTTATTATTCCTCAACTGGAGAAAAGTCTCCCTTTCCTACTCCACAGAGCGGACATACCCAATCATCTGGAATGTCTTCAAAAGCTGTTCCTGCTGCAATACCACTATCAGGATCACCTACTTTTGGATCATAAATGTAACCACACACATTACATACGTATTTTTTCATAATGTTTTGAATTTAAGGGTATAATACTATTTTTATTAATCTCATTATTGCAAATATAAAAGATTTTATTAATAAGTGCAGAAAAAAAGTGTTAAATAATAAATAAACGATATAAATGTTTTATATCTTTGTATAACATTAACTCATCATTACTCATATAAAAAGAATATTACAATAACATCATGTACGCTCTATATCATCTTATCTGGAGTGTTGTCGGCATTGCGTGGTTGTTAAGTATACTATGCATTAACAAGATGTATGCACAGACATATCGGTTACGAAAGGTAAACGACAGTCTATCTTACTTACAACTCCAAACCGACTCGTCACTCCATGAGTGGCCACTGCCCTATCCGATATATCAAATGCAAACGGCTGATATAGACAATAACGGTACAGAAGAAGTTCTTATCGGAGTGGTCAAAGGTACCCGATTCTATCCCCAGAAAGCTCGAAGGCTCTTTATTTTTAAGAATGTCAATGGTAAAATTCGACCGATGTGGCTAGGATCCCGTCTGGCCGGTAGTCTACAAGATTTTAGATGTGTAAATCATCATATCAGAAGTTTGGAGAAACGGGGGGATAAATGGTTGGTTGCCGAGTTTAAAATGGGACAATTTGGTCCTTCCTTTATCAGATATCTGATTTACGATACTACAGAACAAGAAGCTAAAAAACAATTTAAACGATAATAGTTATGAGAAAACTAAATGCTACTATTCTCACGCTGACCATACACCTCATACTGGGTGTAACCGCAATGGCACAAGGGATTATACTCCCAGGGAAAGCCCACATCAATGTAGAAAAACTGAAAAAAAACATTGATCTAAATATGGATTTAAGTCAGCTCAATGTATGTGAACTGCGAGTTGTCCGCAATGCCTTCGCAGCCCGACAAGGCTATTGCTTTAAAGATGCTACTCTTCGAGGAGTCTTCAGTAGCACTACCTGGTATAACGATACCATGATGGGACGATTCTTTCGAGAAGATGGTGGTCAAAAACTGCCTTATCATTACTCAAAGGCAGAAATGGACTTTATCAATAGGGCTAAACAGCGTGAAGAGGAACTCTTAAAGAAAAACTTTATCGCACCCTACGGCTATCAAGTAAACCTTGATAATCTCATCAATCCTTTCCAACTGGATAAAAGACCTGACAATCTGATGGACAAGCTCGGCCGATACGGCTTTGCTGTCTCACCGGCAAATTATGACCAGCTGTTTCATATTTACGAGAATAATGATTATCGTACTTTCCCTTCTTTTATTACAACCGATTTATTTTTGCAACTTTATCATCTTTACTTCGATTGTGTTTTAAGAGATATCGAACAGCAAAGGCTGTATCCTGCTTTACAGAAACTTTGTCTACTCGGATTCGAGTATTTCGATAAAGCACAATGGAAACAAGCCAATACCAATCTGAAAGCAGGCAGTAAGGAAGAGTTTGAAATCACAGACGATGCTGAATGGTGCAAAACCTATTTTGCAATAGCTCTAGAGCTCTTGAAAGGAACGGCTCCTGAATATGTCAATTTCAAGTCGTATCGCCTCAACGAAAAATACTTACAACTGGCTAAAGAGGAATATTTACATGCCAACAGCAATAGTGATTATCCTAGTCTGTTTCTCGGACCAGACTATTACAACATCAACTTCGCTTACAGCCTTTTTCGTCCACGTGGACACTACATGCGAACAAAGAATCTAGAGTATTACTTCCGGACAATGATGTGGCTGCAAACCATTCCGATGGCTGCCGACTATGTAGAGCAAATGCGTAGAGCAATTCTGTTGGCTCAGGCTCTAGAAACACCAGCTATCAAGAACGCATACCAAACCATTGCGGAACCAATAACCTATCTGATGGGAAAACCTGACCATGTGACCATAGAACAGGTGGGGATAGAATGGAATAAACTTGGTCAAAAATTGAGTAATAAGAAAGCCGTTCGCAAAGTAAGTAACATTATCAAAGTTCTAGCCGACAAGCAGATTCGTATACGGCCTCTATTCCAAAAAACAAGTATTTACAAAATAAATCTGATGCCTCAACGCTATCAACCGGATGCCGAGGTTATGCTGAAAATGGTAGATAACAAAACTTTTCCATGTAAACGAGAACAACCAAACGGATTGGATATCATGGCCTCGATGGGATGGGAAGCCGCTGAGAATATTCTTCTCAACGAACTTCAAGAAGCTCAGAAATGGAAGGGATTCACGACTGCATTACAAAGCGCCAAACAAGTGATGCAAACCGTCCCTTGGGAGGCTACAATGACGAATCAGTGGCTCCATATACTCCCGACACTTAGCAAGACTCAAGGTATGCCTTACTTCATGCAGTCACCTCAATGGCAGAAAAAATGCCTGAATAGTGCATTGGCTTCCTGGGCGGAACTGAAACACGATGCTATACTTTATGCCAAACAACCTGCTGGGGCTGAATGTGGAGGTTACGGACCTGACGATCCTATCACCAAAGGCTATGTAGAACCAAATACTTATTTCTGGGAAAATGCTATCGCGTTACTTGATAAGACAGCAAACTTTTTCAAACAGTATAACATGTATACCGAAAAAGTACAAAATGTGACTGAGAGAATACGCGAAAACATGGAATTCTGCCTGAAAATCAGTGAAAAAGAACTGAAAGGAATCGAGCCAACCGACGAAGAGTATGATAACATCAAGGTGATGGGTAGCACTGTGGAATATATCTCCATGGACCTGCTACGACAAAATGAAGAAATACAAGATTGGAATGATATCGTGGGAGCAGACAAGAAAGTCTCGATTGTGGCAGATATCTTTACCAGCAATGGCGATAATATCGAAAACAAACATGTCGTCTATGCTGGTGTTGGACCAGCTTATGAAATCTATGTTGTCGTAGAAATCGGAGGTAAGCTATACCTTACCCGCGGAGCTATTCTTTCTTATCGTCAACTGAATATGCCTTCAGACCATCCTCGACTTACAGACGAAGAATGGCAAAAAGAGCTGGAGTCTAATCCAAACAAATTTGTTCCAGAATGGATGCAAGAGATTAGTCTGCCTTCACTAAATATGGTAAAAGAAAATGAAGAGATATTTTATAGCTCTGGCTGTTAGCTTATTCGGGGGCCTAACCTCTATTCAGGCCAAGGTCTCTGCAGACAGTCTTCGAATTATTCTTACCGGCGATATTTTGCTAGATCGCGGTGTGAGACAAATTATTGAACATGCTCCATCGATCGAAATTGCTTTCAACAAACTGCTTGATATTCGCACGGATAGCCTGTTTCATCATGCAGAAAGGGTTATCGGCAATCTCGAATGTCCAGCAACCTCTATCAAACAGCCAGTTTTCAAACGTTACATATTTCGGGCAGAACCAGAATGGCTTGGCCAATTAGCTCGACATGGCTTCACACATATCAACCTGGCTAACAACCACAGTATCGACCAAGGCAGAAAAGGACTGACTGATACACAAGTGCAAATCAAAAAATACGGGATGACTCCTCTTGGAGCCGGACTAAATATGGAAGAAGCCCTTCAGCCCGTCTGCATTGCCGAGTATCCCCGTAAAGTATGGTATATCAGTAGACTCAAGATGCCACTTGAAAATTTTGCCTTTCTTACCGACCGGCCTTGTGTGGCACAAGAATCTATTGACTGTATGGTACAACGAATAGCATTATTACGAAAACAAGATCCAGAAGCCTATATTATCGTAAGTCTGCATTGGGGACAGGAACACACACTAACCCCAACACTCAACCAACGCAGACAGGCCCACCAGATTATCGATGCCGGAGCCGATATTCTGGTGGGCCATCATACCCATACGCTGCAAACAATAGAAAATTATCATGGACATTCTATCTACTACAGCATCGGAAATTACATATTTGATCAACAAAAGAATCTGAACAGCAAAGCATGTATGGTAAAAATTGTGGTGAAACCTCAAGATGCAGAAGTAAGCACCATACCTGTAAACATCATGAAATGCTGTCCCAAGATGTTGTAATTCCCTTTACAGTTTCATCGATATAACTTATTGTACAATCGCTTCAACAAGATAATATACGAGAGGTATGGTTACAAAGAAGATACCAATGAAGTCGATATAGGCTCCACTCTTGATCATCTTGGTTATTGGAACATAGCCACTGGCATATACGATAGCATTTGGCGGAGTTGAAACTGGAAGCATAAAACCTAATGATGCTGACAATGCTATGGCCACCGATACTGGAACAGGACTAAAGCCAGCACTAATTGCTGCAGTGATGGCAAGAGGACCGATCATGTTAGTAGCTGCTGTATGCGAAGTAAGCTCAGACAATAACAACGCCATTACTGCAAATACAGCGATGAGAATAAGTTGGTTATTACTGCCACCAATTCCTGCAATAATGATATTGCCGATCCACTCACTCAAACCGGTGGTATACATCATTTCTCCCATGGTAAGTCCACCACCAAAGAGTAACAAGGTACCCCACTCTATGCCATGCACTGCATCTTTCCATCCTAATGTACGTTGACCAGTTCCATGCTTTATAGGCAGGAAGAAAAGCAACAATGCTCCTACCATAGCAGCTACGGACTCTGGAATATATTTATTATACGATTTAAGAATCTCACTATCAGAACCTAAACAGATGCTCAGTATGCCCGGTGCAATCCACAGAATAACAGCCGTAGAAAAAGCGATAATTGTATTCTTCTGGGCACGAGTCCATGGACCAAGTTCGTCTACCTTACTCTGAATAAACTCATGTGCACCCTCGATATGATCACAATCTGACGGATACAATCTACTCAGTACTACATAGGCGATAACGAAGTAAATAATCATCGCTATAAATCCCCAAATCATCCACTCAAAGAAGCCGATATGTATCTGTACCATCTCATCCAAGAACCCCATCATAATCAAGTTAGGTGGAGTTCCGATAGGCGTAAGCACACCGCCTACAGAACATGCATAAGCCGTCATCAACATCAGGCCTGTGGCATACTTATAATTGTGTAAGTCTATATGCTTGCCATTAGCAGCTTGCATCTCACGAATCGCTTCGAGTAAGCCCAAAGCGATAGGGAACATCATCGCTGCTGTAGCTGTATTACTAATCCAACCGGAACAGAGCATACAAGCCAAACCGATAGCTAAGAAAATGCGCCTTGGATTATCTCCTACCCACTTCATCGACACAATGCCATAAGCAATACGTTTATCGAGTCCATTTACCATCATAGCCTTCGCCAATATAAAACCTCCCATAAAGAGGAAAATAATCGGACTTGAAAAGGCTGCAAAGGCCGATTTGACTGGTGCTACACCTGTAAGGACGATCAAGATAGGTGCAAGCACTGATGTTACGGGGATAGGAATAGGCTCGGTAATCCACCATGTACCAATCAGTGCAAGAATGGCAAGCAAATGATGTGCCTCCGGACTTAATGCCTCAATAGGTACAAACCAGGTAAACAAAGCCAAAACTGGCCCCACAATAGAACCTATAATACGTCTCTTTTTATCAAAAGAAGATCCAGAATTTGGTGCCGGATTCACAGTTGCATTTATGTGTTTCTCACTCATAAGCTAAAATTTAAGTTTATAATGCGACAATACACGCAAAAAAATCAGTTACGTTTGATACGATTTGTAGTTTAATGCGTTCTTATGAATAAATACAAACTTAGTAATTTTTGATGATAATGTAAAAGATAAGTAAAGTTTTTCTTGTTAATTATTGTTAATCAACAAAATTCTATGATATACATATTAACTCAAACAAACAGAAAATACCCCTGCACAAAGCCGCAAAAATTGCGTTTTATGCAGGGTTGATAAATTCTTGTAAGTTATATATCTGAAGTTTTTATTTCAAATGTGACCAAATGTACTATAAATCTAATTCCATGATAATATCGCAACGGTCATAAGTGCTACCGTCCAAAGAAACTTCTTTGAATCCTAAATTTCGATAAAGATGGATGGAAGCAGCCAAATGGGTGTTTCCTTCCAGATAAAGTCTTTTGGCACCCAGTTGACGGGCATATTCTATGAGAGCCAAACCCAACTTGTACCCGATGTGTTTTCCTTGAGCTTTAGGTGAAACGGCCATTTTGGCCAACTCATATACATTCTTTTCTGGATGATTGATTAGCGCGCAACATCCCACAACCTTACCACTACTGTCATCAATAGCAAGAAATATCTGTCCACCATTGCCCAAGATATAGCTATCGATATTGGCAAAAGTCCGAAGGTCAGACTCCTCCAAACGGAAGTAAGTCTCGATCCACTCTTTGTTCAAGCGAATGAAATCAGCCTGATACTGCTCATGATATGTCTTTATCGTAATCATTTCTAACTTTTTAAACTATTTATCCCGCATCGGTTACATACTTGCAGGGATAAAATATACATTACGAGTGTAAAGTTAATGATTTTCTATAGCTTATGTCAGATTATGCTCATAAAAATATTTATAAAAGCCATTTCAAACCGCAGAATACCTAACTTATGCGAGGAAAAAATCAAATTTTCACATGAATAAAGCAACCTCTCTTGATACGCAACTTGCGTAATATTAAATTACGTCGAACACACATGAATTTAGTATATAAATATTACAATTCTATTAAAAAAACAAAACAAAATATTTTTATATTATTTTATTTATTACTACTTTTGCAACAAAATACGAAAGTATGGCTATATATTATAGCTAAACCATAAAAATATTTACTAAGAGCAATTACCAAATCAGAGATAACAATATGAAAAAATGCTTACTTCTATTCGTTTTTGTCCCGTTGTTTACAATTTATAATAGATAGAAACGATGAATTACAGTAGATTTGAATACATATTAAATGCTATACATTATTGTATTTGGCGCGGTGATATAAAATCTGGAATTGTTTTTGCTAAAGTTATTCATGCTCTTCTTTCTCCCATACCAAAGTATCTTTTTACGAAGGAATATAAAAAGAAATATTACGAACGTCTTCCTAGAGAAAAGAAGTTACTGGATAAATATTTATATGACAAAGAAAACGGATTTTATATCGGGAGGGCGAACTATATATTTGGCTTTCTCTATTCTGGATACCCCTGTTTTTTTTCGTTTATTTTAGGTGGTCTAGGGCTTCGTTTTTTTGAATACAAATATCCTTGGTTGAATATAATTTTATTAGGTATCCCAATTGGAATAGGATATATCCCAGCATACAGAGCAGTCTTTACCAAAGATAAATATCTGAAGTATTATAAAAAGTTTGAAAAAAAAGATGCATCGTGGCATAAGAAATGGAAATGGATTACCATCGCTTTTTTCATAGGTTCTTGGATTATGATGGCTATGGGTTGGGCTGTCGCCATGTGGGGTATATTATTACTTTAAAAGCTGCTATTGTTGTAAGCTGATTAGGAAAAAATTGTATCGATTTTTTTTATGGAAAATGAAAAAGATGAAAAATAATAAATTTGAGTATTGCATGAATGCATTGCATTATTGCATTTATAAAGGAGAAGTGAGATTATACGAAAATGCACTTAATAATACCTCGAAGTATTTAAGTTTTTTTTCTAAGTTATTTGGCTTTGAGAAATGGTATCATAGAGTAGCAGAAAAAAATATAAATGATACTGAAGGGCGGAAAATCTTTTTTGATAAGAAAAAAAGCTTTTCTATCGGGAGGACGAACCGTACGTTTGGCTTTCTCTATTCTGGATACCCTGGTCTTTTTTCGTTTATTTTAGGTGGTCTAGGGATTCGTTTTTTTGAAGACAAATATCCTTTGTTGAATATATTTTTATTTGGTATCCCAATTGGAATAGGATATATCCCAGCGTACAGAGCAGTCTTTACCAAAGATAAATATCTGAAGTATTATAAAAAGTTTGAAAAAAAAGATGCATCGTGGCATAAAAAATGGAAATGGATTACTATAGCTTTTTTCATAGGTTCTTGGATTATGTTGGCTATAGGTGTAGCTGCCATGTGGGGTGTATTATTACTTTAAAAGCTGCTATTGTTGTCAGCTGATTAGGATCAAATTGTATTGATTATTTCTATGCCTTGACAAGACCAAAGCAAAAATCAGGAGAAGCACGGTGATGTATAGCTTCTCCTGATTGTAATGCCACGCGAAACGCTTTTCGCAGGGAGGCTAACCTAATTATGCCTTAATAAATGTCTATTCTTCCCAGTTAACCATTTCTTCCATCCAGTCGTTGATGGCATGCTGCTCCGTATTATTTTTGCGTTCCTTGTATAAGAAACCACGAGTATGCCATGTACGTTCGTTTTCACGATATTCATACCAGATCGTAAATGCTTTTTGCTCAGGATAATATTTACCACCTCCCTTTATCAAATCGAACTTATCCCAAGATGTAAGTGTTAGTGTATTGTCTGAATGAATACTAATTTTGAATGTGTGAGTAGGACGGTAATCGTTATTTGCTCCTTCTTGCCACTCGTTATTGTAATGGAACATTCTTACAGTTTTTCCATCGTCGGTAGCAACAAGTTGTCGTGGCATAACATATACCAATGAATCATCTGGATTATCTACATTTTTAATAACTCCATTCATATAATATTGGCCAGAGTATTTATTTACGAGATGTAAATTAACCAGAGCAATAGTATCAATCTTTGTTGCCTCGTATGCAGAAGTATTAGTAATCCTGAACCCAAGCATGTATAATGAATCGCATTTTAATTCAGCTGGCTTTACGTAGATAGGAAAAGTCTTATATATTTGTCCTGCTTTTACTGTCACATCGTTGGATGGAATCGTGTAAACACCCTCTGCTAAATGGCGATATTGACGTGCCTGTGCCGAGACTTCGCGCTGGTTATAGTTTTCTATTGCTTCCGGGCATTCAGCAAGGGTAACAGTTACGTCACGATCGAGGGGTCTGTTACCACTTACCGTGAGTGATAAATTGACGGTATCAACATCGTAACTAAGGTCAAGGTTTGCATCTATAATGCGTGAATGTGCTCCAACAATATATACTGTTTGAGGATAAAGATCTGTGTCCATAGGTGCCTCGTCTGCACAGTTGGTTAGCATTATTCCAACTAATGCAGCAAGCGAAAATGATAATAGTTTTTTCATAATGATAGTAGTTTAATCGTTCCAACCAGGGTTTTGACACAAACGAGCATTACGTTGTAGAATAACCTTAGGTATTGGATAGAAATACATTTTGTTTTTAAATACACGTTTCATGGTCTTTTCGGTATTCCATACACGAATAGTATAGAAACGTTCACGTTCAGCCATCTTTGCGCTTACATCAAGACCTGTAACAGGTTTATTCATTGCTTCTGGAGCATCTTTCCAGCGACGAAGATCATAGTAACGATGGTCTTCAAAGGCAAACTCTATCTTCCACTCTTGCTTTATGATTTCTTTCATCTTGTTATAGTCAGAAGCATCTGCGATAGTTATGCCAGGTAAACCTGCACGATAACGAATCTGGTTGAAATAATAAACCATTTGTTCAACATCACGGCTAACGGTTATATTGTTTTCTTCATCGGTATATGATTCCGTCATTTCATTCATCGCTTCTACATATCCTAAGAGCACTTCAGCATAGCGCATAATAGGATAGGTTTTGGCCTTGCGTGAACCTTGCCAGTTCATGATGTCTTCCTGATTAACATATTTGCGACAAGTATAACCCAATCGGTTATAGTCAACTTTAACTGTTCCAGTAGGTTGACTATTACCATCTTTGTAATATGTAGCAACAAAGTTCTTTTTAGCCTCAGTACCAGTATATGATGTTGAAGGCCATACACAATAGTTAAAACCTATGCTTGCATAATAACGTGGTTCACGATTATCATCACGATGAGCTCGTTCTGGCGCAAGGACATAGTTTTCCGAAAATGTTTTTCCTTCACCAACTGCTTTCCATGACTTTTCTTCGTCTGTAGCTTCACTATATTGGCGACCATCTGCCATGCGATAAGATTCTATCATATCAACCGTTACAGAATAGCCATTAATTCCACCAAGAGGATTAGGATAGAAAGTCCAGTCGTCAGCATCGCTACGTGGGCAAAAGTATATTAGCTCTTTATTATGCTCTGGTTCAATACTGCCATCAAATATAGACTTATAACTACGATAAGGATCTATATCACCTGCACCATTAGGGAAAGGCTCGCTTGAAACGGTTGCTGGCAAAGGTAATGTTCCTGCGGTACGTGCTGTAGATTGGATTTTTTCGACCGTATTCAACTGATATTTGCCCATGTCAATAATTCGCTTGTAAAGAGCTGCCACTTTACCCCAACGACTCTTATCCTCAACTTGTGAAATAAAGTTGGTACCATCTGAACGTTTCCAATTAGCATAGTAAGTGTTGCCGTTAAAGAGAGGAGAAGCCCAATACAATCTAAGACGAGCTTGAAAGGCTAAGGCAGCACCCTTTGTTGGCAGATACATAAATGCTTTCTCGCGTTGATTTGGAAGTAACTCTGCAGCTTTTTCAAAGTTTTTACATACATACTCAACACAATCATCGTAGCTTGAGCGTTCGTAAGAGGCATCACCCGTTTGGGTGTCGCTGGCAAAAGCCTCATCAGGCAAGATAGGCACTGGTCCATATAAACGCATGAGACTATAATAGAAATATGCACGCAAGAAATATGCACGTCCCATATAGTCGCGTAGTTCAAGGTCGGATAACTCCTTACATTCAGGGATACGTTGAATGAGGACGTTTGCTTTACGAATACCTTTGAATAGATTTTCCCAGTTATCATAACCTTTTACATCATTTACCGAGACCTCATCTATCATGAGGTAAGAACCACGATGGTTCCAATCGGCCCATGGTACGATGGCTTCGTCGGCAGCCAAACCACTTGGAGAATAGGAGCCAGATGAGAAGATTTTTGATTCATCAGGGAGAAAAGATGCGGCACCATTAATGTATTGTAAAACACGTGTTTTGGAAACAAACACGGAGTCGATAGTTACCTGATCGTTGATGTATTCATCAATATCGAGAAAAGACTCACATGATGTAAATGAAAACAAAGCAGCACCGGCAAAAAAAGGTAGTACTATTTTGCTTATTTTCTTTATATGTTGTTTCATTTTTCTTGGAATTAGAATGATACGTTTATTTGAAGAGTAAAAACTCGTTGTAAAGGATAAGCAGCTCCATTACCATTTGCCTGTGATGGATCGAAGATTCCATCTCCATGATCCCAAAGTGCAAGGTTTTCACCAATAAGGCTTATTGAGGCGTCTGACATACCAACCTTTTTAACAAGTTCTTTGTCGAATTTATATGCAAGCTGAACATTTTTCAATCTTAGATATGCTCCATTGCGAAGCCAAAAGGTAGAATAAACCATAGAGTTGGCATTTTGACCATACGAAAGACGAGGGAATGTTGCGTTAGGATTCTCTGTTGACGGATCGCCAGAGAATGATGCAGCTGTCCAACGATTACGTTGGTCGGCAACAATTTTGAGAATGTTACCTGTTTCGCGTTGCTCAAAAGGAACATATCCAGAACCACCAGCATAATATTGAACGTGTGAAACTCCACCGAAGAGCACACTAAGTGTCCAATTCTTCCAATAGACCTCGGTAGCAAAACCATACTGAATCTCAGGAATACCACTATATTTAAGTGGAATCTGGTCGTCGTAGTTTATGACACCATCTCCATTTACATCTTTGTATTTAATATCACCAGGGAGTACCTCGCTTGCAAAGGTCTGTCGTGGAGAATTACGTATTTCCTCTTCATCTTTGAATAGTCCTAAAGCAACCAGACCCCGCTGAATACCCCATGTGTAACCTGCTGTATATTGATATGGGTAGCTCTTGATAGACTCTTCGAATTCAAGAACTTTATTCTTTGATTGAGTAAAGTTGGCACGAAGAGTAAGTCCAGCTTCTTTTCCTATTGGTTGAAAATAGGTAATATGACCATCAACACCCCAACTCTTCATCTTACCTACGTTAGCATAAGGCATTGAGGCAAGACCCATCTCGGCAGGAATACTTGCACGTTTCTGATAGATTCCTGAACGAATATCTTTAAAGAAATCAACAGAAAGATCAATTCGCTCATTAAAGAGTTTCATATCGATACCTAAATTCTGTTTTACAGCTTTCTCCCAACGAAGGTTGTTACTACCAACCTGAACTTCTGTTATTCCTTCACCTGAATTCCAAGGACCTGAGTTACCACTACCCATTAGCGAGAGATAAGGGAAACGTGACCCCGATATCTGATCGTTACCTACTTCACCATAAGAAACACGGAATTTCAAATAGCTCAACCAAGGTATAAGTTTATGAACAACTTTATATTGAGTTGGAATCCATCCTCCAGAGATAGCAGGAAATGTACCGAACCTATGACCTTTTTCGAAAGCCTCAGAACCTGTATAACCTAAGTTTCCTTCAATAAAGTATGTGTCTTTAAATGAGTAGGTTAGACGACTCGAAAGACCAATGTATCGTTTTGGGATAGCAGTAAGGAGAGTAGTATTGCCTGATGATTTGTAGTCTGACATATAGTAGTGAATAAGTCCACCTACACGATGATCCTTACCAAATAGTCGATCGTAATTAAGGTGTGCCTCAAAATAGTATTTGCGATCAACATATTGACTGTTACTATATTGTTGGCTTTGATAATCACGAACCTTATTAAGATCGAGTTCGCCATCGCGTTTACGCTTTGTTGCATAGAAAAGTGATGGCCACTTTGTTCTATTCTCAGAAAGAGAAGAATTCGTGTCAAAGTTGAAGAGTAATGTTGCAGATAATCCCTTTGTAATACTACTTAAATCTTGATTATAGGCAAGGTTCATCTTGGTGTTGTTACCATAATACTGGCGACTACCAGTCATGTTTAGCAATACATAAGGGCTGATTTTGTTGTTGTCAGAACCATAAGCAGGATATACGCCTGAAGAATAAACCAGAGGAACAGTTATAGGTGTGAGGGTAGAACAAGCCTGCCATAGGGCATCAGAACTATCACCATAGCCTGGATAATTACGATCTTGGATAGATGTTTCAATACCCAGAGTGAGGGTTGATGTTCGAGTGAGGTTTACATCAATATTTGCACGGAAGTTATATTGGCGGAATTTTACATTAGAACTACGTTCTTTGAGTTTTGAATCCTGTTTGAAAATACCATCTTTGTTTAACATACCCAAACTAAGATAGTAACGTGCTACTTGTCCACCACCAGAAGCGCTAAAGTGTGCCTGCTGATACCATGTGTGATGACGAAGAATGACATCATGCCAGTTTACATTAGGATGCAAGTCCGGATCCATTCCATTTTTGAAAAGTTGCATGTCAACATCATTGAAAATAGGGTCAAGACCACGAGAAACAGCCGCCTCGTTAGCTAACGATGCATATTCGTAAGCATTTACATATTCAGGCATGCGAGGAGAATAAGAATAGTTGAAATTAACTTTACCATCAACACGTAATTTTCCTGCTTTACCTCGACGAGTGGTTACAAGAACAACACCATTAGCACCACGTGTACCATATACAGCTGTTGCTGATGCATCTTTTAGAATAGAGAAACTTTCAATATCTTCTGGGTCTAAGCGGTTTAGGTCGCCTTCAATACCATCAATAAGTACGAGGGCACTTGAATTTGCACCAAAGGTGCTGATACCACGAATCCAGAACTGTGAATAGTCGTTGCCTGGTTCACCGCTACGTGTAACAGATATGATACCAGGAACTCGAGAGCCCAACATATTTGATACTGATGTGGCTGGAACATGGAGGTCTTTCTTGTCTACATTAGTGATAGCACCTGTAACAGAAATCTTTCGTTGGGTGCCTTGACCGACTACGACGACTTCGTCCATATTGTCAATGACTTCGTGAAGAATAATACGCATACGTTCGTCGCTCTTGGTTATCTTTTGCTCGTATTTTTTATAACCAATGTACGTAACTACTAGTGTTTGACCTGATTTTATTTCTTTGAGCTTGAATCTACCATCCAAGTCGGTTACTACTCCTTTGCCAGGAACTTCCTTTATACTTACCGTAGCTCCAATGATTTCCTCACCATTTTCCGTCATTATCAAACCGCCAACATTCAGATCGGTTTGAGCCTGAGCGTAAAGAAAAGGGCATAAAAATGCCACTATAATAGCAAATAATATTCGTTTCATTTGATGTACTTTGCTTGATATTATTCAATACTTAGTTTTCTGATTGTTCTGTCCCAGCCACCTGCGATATAGAAATTATCTTCGCTATCAACCGCTATATCCTGTGGCGAATTGAAACGGGCATCAAGAGGTTCTGAATCTGAATTCACCTGACCGCTTTGGCCTGGAGCACCTGCAACGACTTCTACTTGGTCGCCAGAGATACGACTAATGAAGTTTCCTGCGCGATTAATAACATAGATGTCACCGTCTGAGGTTACCGTCAAGCCATAGGGCTCTATGAATTGTGCATCTTTGAGCCTATGCCCTGTATTGGCTCCATTACCGTTGAAGCCTGCATATTTTTCAATGCGCCAAGTATGGTCTGTGTCCTCGTATATTTTGTATATACCAGCCATCTGATAGAAAGATGCGAAGAAACAGTGATGAAATTTGCTATAGATCATCTGACAACGATCACGAAAATTGGTTGGTTTGTCGCCTACAAGGGTTATTATGCGATAGCTTAAATTTTCAAGGTCAACTTCACAAAAATTACAGTTGGAATCAAGATAATAAAGATGGTTGTCGTCATTCTCTCGGAATGCTCCAGACCATATCTGTCCGTTCATATCATTTTTAGAGATATTAATGCCAGTATTCTTTTCAGCATAGTTTTCGGTACGCGAATACGAATAGACAACACGATCGTCAGCCCAATGCTGAACAAGATAGAATTTTTCACGTGTGTTGTCAATCGCTGGTGTACCAAAGCTATGAGATGTAGAAAGTGTCACCACCTGATTGTCTTCTGGCGAAACAAGGCTTACGCGACTATTCCACCACGATTCAACAGCAATAATATTGTCAGAATTGTTACCTTTTACAGTAGCAATATTCGACACCTCTTTGAAACGAGCTGTGTTCAGATCTCCATCTTGATACTTTTCATCACCAAAAGCACCAGCAAGAGTTTTTAGCGACTTAGTTTGCTCGTATTTGAAGAGCACACCATCGCCTACAATACTGTCTTTACCGCAAACAACAGAAATCTGTTGCTTACCTGCGTTAAGTTTAGGTACTAGTCCTAAAATGCTACTACCATTAGTACGAACAAGTACAGCATTCTTTTTTCCAAAATAAACTTTCATTTGAGAAAGACTGTCTCCAAAATTTCCGGTTACAATAAAAGGAGTATTGATGCCACCATATAAGGGCGAAATAGCATTCAGCTCATACCCTTTACTTGCATCATACTCATTTGTGACCGTCGGAAATAATGCAATGTCTTCTTTGCTTTCGCACGAAGCAAATAAAGCTAAAGACAAAGAAAAATAGACAAAACTTTTCTTCATGGTTAGAGTGTTTTTGTTAATAATTAGATAATTAGATTATTCATATTGAGGCCAAAATTACACTTAATATCTACCCTTAACATAAAATTTTATCGAAGAATAATGGCAAAATATCGTCAAATATTATCGTAAGTGCGTTTGCCTTAAAATAAAATAAAAATATACCTACTTTTTATAGGATTTTTGCTTAACTTTGAACATCCATAAATGAAAAATTACAATCTATAACTATATATACTATTTATTACAAATGAATCATTCTATTAAACGTTTACACTTATTAACTCTAAATGTAGGATTTGCACATCATGAAGCCGATTGGAATTGGAAATCTGTTCAGAGTCCCTTTAATCGTCTTTATCTTGTTACAGAAGGTGATGCTTATGTTCAAATAGGCACTAAGGAAATTCATCTAACACCAGAACATCTTTATTTAATACCTGCATATATGACACACAGCTATAAATGCATTGGGCATTTCTGCCTCTATTATGTTCATATATATGAAGATAATGAAGCAAACCAAAGTATTATGGAAAATTATGAATTTCCTTACGAAATTAAGGCTGATAAACACAGCGAGGAGATGATGAAGAGGCTATGTTATATTTATCCCTTTTTGAAATTGCCAGAATCCAATCCTGATAGCTATAATAATTACAAATCGATGGTAAACAGTATTCAGAAAAATAATGAATGCAGCATGTGTGATAATATTGAGGCACAAGGGATTTTACTTATCTTGATTTCACATTTCTTTTTTCAGGCACATCAAAAGAACGATGTAAAAAATGATTATATAGCGCAAACTCTTCACTTCATACGCCAAAACCTAGATAAAAAGATAGATATTCAGGAATTAGCAGATAAAGCATGTATGAGTAAAGACTATTATATAAGGTTGTTTAAACAGCAAGTAGGTTCTACGCCTAATGCATACATCACAACAAAAAAAATCGAAAAGGCAGAATTGTTGCTTGTCACCACAAACAAACCGATAAATACATTAGCCTATAATCTTGGATATGATAATTGTTCTTATTTCATTCGGACATTTAAGAAAATAACAGGATACACTCCTTTGCAATATCGTCAAATGAAGTAAGAAACGTTCGAATTATCTCTCTAACAAACAATATAAATCAACCATGACGATATCAAACATACTGTGAATAAAAATCAGAGAAAAAAATAAGAGAAGGTCTATACCTAATATGCAAATAAGCCGAGAATTTTCTCGGCTTATTTGCATATTAGCGTGCGGCTTATTTGCCTGCAGTGATATTCTTATTTACATTTACCGCCATAGCTATTGCGGTTACCACTACTGCTAATACAATCACTAATGCTGTCATAATTATTATCCTTTCTACAAATCTTATGAGTAAGCCACTTGGCTACCCTTACATACCTTATAATCCCTATTTTCGTATGCAAAAGTAAGCCAAAATATTGAGAAAAGCAAGAAAAAACATGTTATACAACATAAAATAAGCCATTTCTTGACCTTCATCAAACGGATTGAGGACAAAATGAAGTGATTATACGTTTTAACCTAATATAAACATGTATACGCTATTCAAAATATGAAATCAAGAATCGTACTGACTACCCTTTTATTGGCCCTTGTTGTGCAACTTCAAGCACAATGGAATGTACCCACACATATCGAACCGATACAGGCTCCTTTCGATATGCCTCAACTCTATCGTCCTACATTTGCTGCCTATAAAGTCAATATCCGAAAGATGGGGGCTAAAATCGGCAAGCTATCTACCAAAGCCATCCAGCGAGCTATTGATAAGGTAAGCAACCATGGGGGCGGACATGTCATCATTCCTGCAGGAAAATGGTATACAGGCCGACTTATCCTAAAAAGTCATGTAGACCTACATCTTGAAGCTGGAGCCGAACTACACTTCTCTGGTCGCATTGCAGACTATCTACCCGTGGTGGCTACACGCAATGAAGGTGTAGACCTCTATTCTTTAGGTGCCATGATTTATGCCAACGGAACTGAAAATATAGCAGTTACCGGAAAAGGTAAACTGGTAGCTCCAGATATAGACTGCGAACTCATGCAGCATACGATGCAAGGGGTCAGCGAGGAGTTGCAGCAGATGAAAATGGAAGAACGTATATTTGATGGACAGAAAAAACATACGATAGACAATCAAGAGAAAGCAGAAATATGTCTGCCTACCTTCTTTGGTCCTGTCAACAGCCGTAATGTTTTACTCGAAGGTGTTACTCTCGAACGTTCCGTATTCTGGAATATTGTACCAGTATATTGCGAGAATATCATCATAAGAGATGTAACCGTCAACAGTTTCGGACACGCTCGTACTGATGGCATCGACTTCGATTCTTCTCGCAATGGACTTGTAGAGTATACGACACTTGACTGTGGCGATGACTGTTTTACGCTTAAATCTGGCCGTGGCATGGATGGTGTCAAACGCAACCGCCCTACTGAAAATATCGTGATACGTCATTGCAAAGTAGTTAATGCTGCAGGTGGATTTACCATCGGGAGCGAGACAGCTGCCATGATTCGCAATGTCTATGTCTACGATATCGAAATGGAGCATCCTCGCTTTGCTCTCTATTTCAAGTCTCGTCGTCCTCGTGGTGGTGGTGCAGAAAATGTCTGGATGGAAAATATCCATGCCAAACAGACTAAATATACTGCCATAAAATGGGACTTGCTGGGTTCTCCTGAATATGTAGGAAAACTAGCCGAACGTTTTGCGGTAAAAGAACCGAATGCACTCACGCCTAAATTCCGCAATATTCACTTCAAAAATATCAGCATAGACCAGTGCCCTACTCTGATTAAAATGGTAGGACTGCCAGAACAGCCTATAGAACAGGTTACATATGAAAATGTGAAAGGCTCATCCATGGAAACAATTCTGCAGGATGCAGGAACAGTTTCCTTTAAATAAGACAGAGGCACAAATATAATCTTTTATTGATAAACTCGTATTTTTCAAAAAGATTATGTATTTTTGTCGCACGAACAACAAACAATTACACAAAAACATGATGAAAGTACTACTAGTTAGCGGAAGTGCCGTAAAAAACGGCAACACATTTATCGCATTATCAGAAATAGCCAAAACCCTTGAAGCAGAAGGTATTGAGACAGAGATTGTAGAGATTGGCAACAAGCCCGTTCGTGGTTGCATTGCCTGTGGTGCTTGCGCCCAAAAAGGAAATAACCGTTGCGTATTCAACGACGATATCTGCAACAGCATTATCGAGAAAGCAGAAACAGCAGACGCTTTTGTTTTCGGTTCGCCAGTTTATTATGGTCAACCTAATGGTGCCCTTTTGGCCCTTATTCAGCGTATGCTTTATGCAGGAGGCAATGCTTTCCGCTTCAAACCCGTTGCTAATGTAGCTATTTGTCGCCGTGGTGGTGCTTCAGCTGCATTCCAAACCTTAAACATGGCGTTCGAAATGATGAATATGCCACAAGTTCCATCTCAGTACTGGAACATCGCTTATGGTCGTACTCCAGGTGAGGCTGCTCAAGATAAAGAAGGTATGCAGACCATGCGACAGCTAGGTCGTAACATGGCATGGATGCTCAAAAAATTCCATGGTGTAGAAGCTGCTGAAAAACCTGAAACTGAAACTTGGAATCCAATGAATTTTATTCGATAATCACAGTTCTTCTTAGATTCTTTTATCGAAATAAGATACTTTCCTTCAATATATATGGGGAAGAAAACGTTAACATATTCTTCCCCATACACGTTTATACAAATTCATGTTATTAAGTTTTCTGCTTAATAACTCTGATTCATAAAATCGGTTGGCGATTTACCGTAAGTTTGCTTAAACATACGAGCAAAGGAAGAAGCATTACGGAAGCCACAAACGCGCATGACACGCGACACATTATAATGATGCTCTGCTAAAAGTCGAGCTGCTTGTTGAAGTCGTATCTTGCGAACAAGAGCATGCGGAGTGTCATTTGTCATTTCCCTCACCTTACGATACAAGTGGCCTCGACTTATGCCCACACCTTCTGACAAGGTTTCTACTGTCAATTCTGGGTTACTCATGTTATTGCTAATCACAACTAAAATATTTTCCATCAACTTCTCATCATGCGTCTGCAAGTTGATTTCTTGTATGGCTTTTCCTTCTATTTCTCTCACAGCATACTTTTTGATTACAGTATTATACTGACTGATAAGACTATGTATACGTGTACGAAGCATGATAAGCGATACCGACATACTAAAATAATCACTGGCACCTGATGCCAAACTATCTAGACGCTCCTGATCCGAAGGATGATCAGAGAGAATTATAACAGGAATGTCATTGACATTAAAATTATTTCGTATACAGGTACAGAGCTGAATACCATTCATAGTTGGCAACTGGCTATTCGCTATGACCAGTGCCGGCTTCTGTTCCAAAATCTGTAACATCGCTTTTTGTCCATCTTCACACACTATCACCGGATATTCTTCAGCCAACTGAACCAAACATGAAGAAGTATAGTGACTTTCATCAGCTACAATCACAATTTTTTCAGGCTGTAGCTTTACCGGTTTCTTTTCAGTCTGAGCCTCAGCCGTCACACACTCTTTCTGTGGAAACTCTTCCCGTTCCACACCAAGCATCGAAGAAAAAAATGAAATCCAAGTCATTCGCTAAGTCTATTTTATTGTATAATTTGCAAAATTAACCAATAAATAGATGATAAACATAAGTAATCTATTAACTGGTCGATTTTCTCAGCAAACATGAAGAGATATGAAATATATACCAAAATCTACAACATTTAAACACATTAGCCAAGAGCAAAACTCAACTTTTCAATACCAAAAGAGTGTTTTATGAAAAATATAGACTAAATTTGCACTTGCTTGTTGAATTCGCGTTTAGTTACTTTAAGTGAGAACATACAAAAAGTAGCTATGGTATTTATTATTAAAATAGATATATAGACATATTATCATTATAAACGTATTATTGGTATGAGAGTTCTATTTTCTTTACTGTTATTTTATACTCTACAAAGTTCATTGCTATTTGCTGCTACCAATACAGAGCTTCTTTTATCAAAAAAGGGATTTTGTGATACGATAAAAATATCATATATTAATGGACATATTTATGTTCCCGTAAAAATAAATAATAAGGAATACAAGTTCCTATTTGATACTGGAGCTCGTGATTTCATGTTGGATAGTGCGAATGGAAATATCGTAAAGGAACAGCAAGGTAGTATTCTATTTGGCGGATTTGACAAGAGGAAAAACAAAACCGAATATGGTTTTATGCGTGAATTCCAATTGGGAAGTGTTTCTATCTCCAATTATAATTATGTAGTTATCAATGTGGGCATGCCATTAAACTGTGATGGCATGTTGGGAGCTTATCGCTTGATTGAAAATGGAATTTCGGTAAAGATTAATTTACAAGACAGTTTGCTCGTTTTGACCGATATTAAAAATGTATTCGACAAAGAAGACGGTTTCGAAATTCCTTATAAAAATAAGTTGAACGTACAATTTACTATGTCATATGGATGTAGTGGATGGGCGATGTTCGACACAGGAGCAAATTCATTTATGCGTGTTGATAAGTCTGAATATTATGACAAATCCGCTAGTGGGAAAAGTGGAAATTTGTTTATGGAGCAGATAGAATGGAGAGATATAGGAAGTGCCGCTAGAGGTGCTAATGGACTCGAGAAGCCAAATGAACAAATATTCATGAAACTAAAAGAACTTAGACTTGGTGAAGGAATATTTTGCGAAATACCTATTAAAGCGGCTTTTGGAGGAACATTGATAGGAAGTAGAATTCTTGAATATGGAAATATCATCATTAACCCTGAAAGAAAGAAATTGATCTATCAACCTTATGCTTCGGGAAAAGTTGTTCGCATAGAAAAGAAAAATGATGATGTTGTATATTCCTGGGAGAATGGCAACTTATATGTTTCCATGATAAATACAAATAGTGATGTTTACAAGCAGGGGCTTAGAAAAGGATTTTGTTTGACCGAATATAATAATTATCCAATAGCGGGTGTGAATGATTATCTGAACGCTAAGGAAAAATCTAGCAAGGATTTGACTTTTTCTGCGAAATTTAAGAATGAAACAGGAGATATAATAGAAATTTTGATTAATAGGTAAGCCTATTCTTCATATTTTTATTCGTTTCGGAATCTATCTGCCTTTATGGTATAAGATAAATGTATTCTATTTTTATGAAATCATATAAAGATATAATCAAATGTGTAAAAGATTACAGAAAATCTCGCAAAGCGCGCTAAGACGCAAAGATATTAAAGAATATGAAGCCTATAAAAAATTAGATTCTTAAACTCTTCGCGCACTAAAAAAACTTTGCGTCTTTGCGTTCTTGGCGAGATATTTGATATTCTTAAACTCTTCGCGCACTAAAAAAACTTTGCGTCTTTGCGCTCTTGGCGAGAATTTTTGACATAATCGGCTCTGTAAGTGGCGAATTTGTCGCAGCTGTGCTGGAAAGACTTAAATTCGTGAATTTTACGGCAGTTTACATCTGCCTGATTATCAGGAGGTTACGCAGTATCATTTTTGTCAATTGGAAAATGGGTGGCAAAACCCAAGCTCCTAGGGGTCAAAACCTTAGGGTTTACTCGATAAGACCTATGACTTTACGAGATAAACCCTAAGCTTTTACACCCTAGGAGCTTGGGTTTTGCCGGAGGTGGGCGTTAACTGCAGTCGCCAGGTAGCAAATGGGCTGACCAAAAGTTGAAAATTTTGAGCTAGATGACGATTTTTCGTGACACTGTTTTTTGTCAAATGATTTAACAAAATACCAGTGTGGAAAATCTCATGCTAAAAAATCTCACAAAGATTACATTTCTGACTGCATGCATTCGAATCCTGAACGTATGTACACTATACACAATCATAAAGACACCACGCACATGTCTCTATCTCTATCAGCATAACCAATAAATTACGAAAGCATAATATTGACTATCTAAAAGTATGATGTTTATTCGATAAAAGTATAGTGGTTACATGATCATACTTTTATGGGGCACTTACATAGCTTTGAACAAAAAGAAGAATAAAAAAATCTAAATGATAAGATACGATTAGAAGATTTCGCAAATGTACAAATATTTTCCGATAACAGTAAATTTTAATTCTCGAAATTAAGGTAATACCATACTTTTTTGAATCAAACTAAACCATATATAAAGGAATACACAGCAACTGCTCTTGACGTATATACGGCAGCATGCTATATCGACGTCCTGTAATATCAGGATGTCTTTGCAGAAAGTTCATTAAAGAATTTGCTTTTACATTTTCTTCTGCTTTAACTTCTATTGGTACTATATTACCTTTGGCCTCTATAAGAAAATCCATTTCTAAACGACTATCATCAGCAGAAAAATAAAAAATAGGCGCAACACCTTCGCTTTTAAACTGTTGTAATACATACTGCTCTGTCATACCACCTTTATATTCTGTAAACTTATTATTTTTGATCAATATTGTAGCAGGGTCAGCTTTTACCATAGCACCAAGCAACCCCACGTCGACCATATATAATTTAAAAATACTTACATCTTCATAGATTCCTAAAGGTGAAGCCGGTTTTGTACATCTTGATACTTTATATACTAAACCTGCATCAACAAGCCATTGAATTGCTAGTTCAAACTCCTTGGCCCTTGCTCCTTTCTTGATTACACCATAAATAAATTTTTTGTTCTCTTTGAATAATTGCAACGGCATACTTTTCCATACCTGACGAATTCGGGGAACCAAATCCTTAGGAGCATGCTTCGAAAAATCTTTTTCGTAGCCAACAAGAATATTCTCTTGTATTTTTCTTACCTCTTGCAGTCCTGCAGTATCTATATATTTTTTTACCGCTTCAGGCATTCCACCAACATAATAATATTGGCGAAGAAGATCTACATATTTTTCATGTATCAAATTAGTGGTTTGATAGTCTTTTGCATCAAGCAACTTGCACATTTCATCCTCACCTTTAGCAAGAAGGAACTCACGAAAGTTCATAGGATAAACATTTATTTCATCCACTTTCCCGACCGGATAAGAAACTCCTTCGTGCAAAGAAATTCCCAATAAAGAACCCGCTACAGCAATATGATATTGCGGAGCTTCTTCCCTAAAATATTTAAGCGCTTCAATTGCTTCTGGAATATCCTGAACCTCATCAAGAATTATAAGCGTATCCCCTGGGGTAATATCTACTCCTGTTATTGCACACAACGCACGTAAGATTCTTTCTACATCAAAATCTTGAGCAAACACCTGCCGAACAAGTTCATTCTTTCTGCAAACAATATATGCCTGTTTCTTGTATTCCTTTCGGGCAAGTTCTTGTAGCAGCCAAGTTTTACCAACCTGACGCGCACCATTTAGAATCAGAGGCTTCCTATCAGCACTATTCTTCCATTCTATAAGCTGTTTTAGCACTATTCTTTCCATAACAATAACACTTTTCGACACATAAATTCGCTGCAAAGTTACACTTTTCGACACATAAAAACAAGTATTTACTACACTTTTCAACACATAAATTTACTGCAGAGCTACACTTTTCAACACATAAAAACAAGTATTTACTACACTTTTCGACACATAAAAAATTAAATTGATAGCTATACAAACGACTAATACAACAAAAAAGAAACCGAATTCCTTCTATTCGAAGAAATCCGGTCTATATATTTTGTTTTTAAGAATTTGCTTGTAAGGCTGTCATATAACAGCGACAGCTACTTTACCTTTTTTACTTGTTAGCAGCGATATTGTTGTTTACGTTTACTGCATTTGCTGCTACTGCTACTACTACTGCTAAAACTACCATTAATGTCATCATAATTATTATCCTTTCTACATCTTTATGAAACCCCTATTGGTCTCGTTATACTTTCTTTTATTTCTTTTTTACACTGCAAAGATACGCATTGTGTACGAACACACCAAACAATTCTATGTTTTTCAGCACATTTTAGGTGTATTCTTGACATGTATCAAGGATCAATAGTTATTTCGACTTAAAAAGGGGGTAAGGATTAATCATCCTCACCCGTTTCAGCTTTCTTCATCTCTGACAATATATAATAAGCTCCATTCAAAGCAAACTGTGCATGAAGACTCTGTTTATCTATCAGTTTCAGCTCTACATAGCCGTTTTCTTCTTTCCCCGTGTTTATCTCTACTGGATGAAAAGTGTAAGAGCCCTTACCTCTACTTACCGTAAAGGCATAGGTCTTACCTGCATCAGAGACTATACCCTCTGTAGACAGGGCATACATCTTGTGAATCCACATAGAGAGCCTTTTTCATTTTTCGATTGCAAAGATATCATTTTCTTTTTGCAACTCGGTTGCAAAAGGCAAAATAGATGATAATAATCATATATCTTCTACTTTATTCTCTAAAATATTTGGACAGAAGAAAATATATATATAATTTTGGAAAAAAATATAAGAACTGTCTATTCGTCTTCCGATTGAACTTTATATACAGCAAATTACTCGGACTTAATAATTATAAACCAAGATGAAATCGATTATACGAACTATTTTACTGATGCTCTGCCTTTTATGCAGTACATCGTGCGACAAGCTAGAAGATTCGGGGGCCATTAATGATGCCCTACCCGGACTTTGGATACTTGATTACGAGTTACTCAACAATGATACATCGATAGAAGTAACCTACCGCTACATCGAATTTGACGAAAATGGCAAAGTTACTTTGAAGGGTGACAACACAGAGGCTACGGGAACCTATCGAGCAGGTGATGCTGCCATCTTTATCACCTATCAAGAGAGTGATGGATCTGAACGTAAACTGGTATGGACTATTCTATCTTTTTCAAATGAACAGCTCATAGCCGAAAGCGAGATTACAGCAGACAACGGAAACACTTATGATGCCGTAGTGACACTAACCAAATAATCTACAATAAAGAGTATAAACAGAAAACAATCGATACTTCTCGTTTTGGATTATAACCAATCAGGTATCTCTATTATAGAGATACCTGTCAGGATAAGTACACCCCATTCACTCTCAATGGGATGGGATATGATAAAAAAAGGACTAAATTTTATTTTTGGAAAAGCGGTTGAGTACGAAACGACCGGCAAGACTAAGAATAAGCACAATAATCGTTAGGACTACGGCTGCGGCATAGGCTCTGTCCTGCACTTCTTGCTGTGGAGCACTCAGTTGGAAAAATACACTCAGTGGTAAAGTTGCTGCAGGACGTGAAAGACTATCGGGTATATTATCAGAAAAACCTGCTGTAAACATTACCCCTGCAGCATCACCGATAGCCCTACCGATAGAAAGCAGGGTGGCTGTTGCTATCGCCGGTGCAATCTGACGTACCACGATACCAATGGTTTCCCAACGGGTAGCACCTAACGAGAAACTGGCTTCGAGTAAATCTTTAGGAATACTCTTGGCTACCTCGTCCATAGATCGGATGAATATTGGAATGATAAGTAACGTAACTACGATAATACCTCCTAAAAGTGAAGCACGAAGACCCAAGAGTACCATGATGGTAAAACCAAAAGCACCATACACGATGGAAGGGATACCGAAAAGCATATCATAACCTAGACGGGCGATAGAACCAAACTTACTGTCTGGTTTGAGATATACATTGAGATAGAATACTACTGGTATAGAAATCAGTAAACCGATAATGGTAGACCCTCCTACTATATATACAGAACCCATAATGGCATTAAGAAATCCACCCTTACCGCCAATATAGAAGCCACCACCCGGAGTTGAAGTTATCATTTCCCAAGTAAGTACAGGCAGACCTCGACTGAATATAGAGAAGATTACACTCAGCACAAAATAGAGTATCAATACTGCCGACAGATACATCAACAACTTGGCTATTTTTTCTTCTATGACACTACGAATCATAAACTTTCACTTTTTAAGAATATATAATAGGTTACTGTTTAAACTTGCGGAGTACTAATCGTGAGAACAGATTAAATACAAGAACCACAAAGAAGAGTATGAAGGCCGCAAACATGAGAGCTGACTCATATAACGGCATGGACATCATCTCGCCATAGGCATTGGCTATAAGCGCCGGAATCGGATAGAAGGCATCGAGTATCGAATTAGGTACGATAGCCAAGTTTCCGCAGACCATCAGCACAGCGATAGTTTCACCCAACGTACGACTTACAGCCAATACTATGGCTGCTATAATACCCGGAAATGTTTTACGCAAAATAACGTGGATGGTGGTTTGCCAACGAGTAGCACCTAACGAGAGAGATGCCTCACGATACTCATTACCCACATTAGCAAATAGTTCGATAAAAAGACTTACTAATAGTGGTAATATCATTACACCGAGTACTACTGCGCCTGCCAACACCGTATATCCACTGGAAGAGCGTCCCAACGCTGGAGCTACGACACCAGACACCCAAGGCACGATGAGCAGCGTACCCCATACACCATAAATCACAGATGGTAAACCTGCTAGAATATCGAGCAGAGGATAGATAAATCGTCGCACCACACTGCGGGAATATTCTGTAAGATAAATAGCCATGAAAAGCGATATCGGTAGAGCGAACGCTACAGCCAGCAGGGTTACGCTGAGGGTTCCCATCAGAAATGGGAAAAAACCAAAGCGACCACTCATCGGTTTCCATTCTGACGATGAGAGTAAAGTCCATACAGACTCCTTTTCGAGAATAGGCACTGACTTCAGGTAGAGGCCTATTCCCATCGCTACGACAAGAAACAGGGAGGCGATGGTGAGTACAGCCATCACCTTACCTGCTATTTTATCTTTCCATAATCGTGTATTATTCATCCGTAATAAATATAATAATTTACTGTGTATCCGATGGCCAGTGTAAATATGGCCTTGAAGAGTACGCTTAAAAACTGTTTCATATTTCGTATAGGCTTACTGTATGGCTACATCTAGTGGGGTGTATAAAAGTAGCCTTATTTGAGTTTCTTCAAACTGCTCTGCAGTTTTTCCTGGCTGATGGTGATATATCCTTGACCCTCGTTAGACTTCTGACCCTGTGTAAGCACATACTTGAGGAAGGCTTTTACTACAGGACTTTTAGGTATGCCATGAGCCACCAAATAGAGGTCTCGTGCAGGAGGTGAAGGGTATTTACCATCAGCTATCGCTTTTACAAGTTGAGAACGGTCAGCATAGAAGTTTTCGTCATCATCGATTTTTCCATTTTCGTTAACATCGATTGGCAATATGGCAATACCTGGATTAAGTTTACCGCTTTTGCTATCGTAAGCATAACCGATATTGTTAAGACCTATACCATTCTGATCTTTCTGTACAGCAGATGCCACACCTGGATCACCAAACACGCCAGTACCTTTCAGGTCTTCCTGTTTCTTACCTAAGTATTTAGCCCAAGTCTCAGCAGCACCACAAGCATCACTTCGTGTATACACACTCACCGCGACCTTACTGCTATTGCCTGCTACCTGACCCCAAGTTTTAGTCTTACCTGTAATCCACAAATCAACAAAAGTCTGACGCTTGGCACCTTTGACTACTAAATCTTTATATACAGGATTCTTGGCATTTATTGTTGGTACCACTGCATCCTTAGCAACAGCGAACCCTACAGCACCACGCTCAATTTCAGAAGCATCAAGATCACGACTTACCATACCCAAATCCACCACATCAGAAAGAGCATCGGTAAGTCCCTTACCTGCTCCACCTGCAGAGATATCAATGGAAACGTTCGGATGGAGTTTCTCAAAATCGTTAGCCCATTTTACAGCTAAAGGATAGAGGGCAAAAGCACCAGACAAAGAAATATTACCTGATAGCTCTTCGCCCTTATCACCTGAGTTATGCTTACTATTTGTGTTTCCGCCACAAGCTACAGTGCCTAGGCCGATGATTGCTATCCATGCTAAACTGGCTATGTTTACAATAATTTTTCGCATATTTACTTCCTTTCCTAATGATTAAGTAGTACGTATTGGTTTATATTCTATTTACATCGGCAAAGGTACGGCTAAATAGAGGTATACGAAATACCATGGACGAGGTAAACCATATCACTAACGTTTGTTATATCCGCCCACTACATACAATAAGAGCACCTCCCTAGAAGAAGGTGCTCTGTATTTAGTGCTTTTGATGCAAGCCACATTCGCGATGATCAGGATCTTCCCACCACCAACGACCGGCACGTACATCCTCGCCCGGTTTGATGGCACGGGTACAGGGTTCGCAGCCTATACTTGGGTAACCTTTATCGTGTAACTTATTATAAGGTACATGATTGGTCTTGATATAATTCCAAACATCCTCCTCACTCCAGTTGATCAGTGGATTGATTTTGATCTTGCCATGTATATCGTCCCACTCTACCACCTGCATATCTTTACGGGTAACCGACTGTTCTTTGCGTAGACCACAAATCCAAGCATCCACTCCTTCCATGGCACGCTTCAACGGCTCCAACTTACGAATCTGGCAACAACGATGACGGCTCTCTATACTGCCATAGAAAAGGTTAATACCCTCTTCGCGTACCATACGCTGTACTTCTTTATAATCAGGAAAAAATACCTCGATGTTAATACCATAGGTCATGTTGGTACGATCGATAAGCTGGTAAGTTTCCGGGAAAAGACGGCCAGTATCTAATGTAAAAATACGAGCCTTCTTATCTTTCTTCACTATAATATCGAGGAGTGTCTGATCTTCGATACTCAAGGATGAAGAAAGGGCGATGCGCCCTTGAAAATGCTCAAGGAAAAAACCGACAATTTCCTCAGCTGACGCATCGCTAAAACGTTCATTCAGTTGCTGTATTTCTTGTTCACTCATATCATTCAGAACTGTTTTTGTATTCTTATTACTTGATCATACCAGCTCCTACAGTCTCGTTAGTATCGGGATCGATAAAGATAACAGAACCTGTGATACGATTGTCTTGATAGCGGTCGAACACAAGCGGATTAGCTGTATGGATGGTAATCTCTGCGATATCGTTCATCTTGAGTTCGCTTACCCCCTGCTCTTTCTCAAGTGTATTGATATTGCGACGGAAGTTAATACTACGTACGATAGCGAGAGTTTCGCTGGTTGTCTGGCGCACGATATATTTCTTGCGTACTTGAGCTGGTGTCTCATTAAACCAGCATACATCCATGGTTACATCCTGTTCTATCTGGGGCTGTGGCTCATCAGCCTTAACAAGCGTATCACCACGACTGATGTCTATATCATTAGCCAACTGGATATCGATGCTCAATGGTGATGTTGCCTCTTCTAACTCACGATCAGCCTGACTAATACGGGTAACGGTGCTCTCCTGTCCTGAAGGTAATACACGTACCTTATCGCCTACCTTAATCTTACCACCAGCTACACGACCTGCATAGCCACGAAAATCAGGGAACTTACTGCTGATAGGACGAATAACATACTGTACAGGATAACGAAAATATTCTGTCACCTGCTTGTGCTCTACGGGCACCGTCTCGAGATATTCGAGCAAAGCAGGCCCTTTGTACCAAGACATATTATCGCTGTGGTTAACCACATTATCACCGTCTCTGGCGCTGATTGGGATAAATACCACATTCTTAATATGAAGTATCTCCGACATTTTGGTGTAGTCAGCAATAATCTTCTGATATACTTCCTCAGAATAATCTACGAGGTCCATCTTGTTGATGGCTACTACGATATGAGGAATACCCAGCAATGATGATATATAGCTATGACGCACCGTCTGCTCAAGTACACCATGACGAGCATCAATCAAGATAATAGACAATCCTGCTGTAGAAGCACCTGTAACCATGTTACGCGTGTACTCGATGTGTCCCGGAGTGTCGGCAATGATAAACTTTCGCTTTGGTGTAGCAAAGTAGCGATAAGCTACATCAATGGTGATTCCCTGTTCACGCTCAGCCCGAAGACCATCGGTAAGCAATGCGAGGTTAACCTCCTCATTACCTCTACTCTTACTAGCCTCTTCTACGGCTTCAAGCTGATCTTCAAAGATTGACTTGCTATCATAAAGCAATCGTCCTATTAGTGTACTCTTACCATCGTCTACACTACCCGCTGTACTGAAGCGGAGTAGCTGCATATCTAAATAACCTCTTGTATCTGGCATAATTTTCTATTTAAAGTGAAAGATGAAGTTTGATAGTTGAAAGCTGAATAACCAACCTTCGATTTAGAAGTAACCGGCCTTTTTGCGATCTTCCATAGCTGTCTCTGAGCGTTTGTCATCCGCACGTCCTCCACGCTCTGTAACACGGGTAGCAGCAATTTCGTCGATAATATCGGCTACAGATGTAGCCTTGCTCTCTGTAAGACCTGTACAAGTAATATCACCGATTGTACGGCAGCGAACCTGCATTTTAACAACCTCTTCAGTAGGTTTACGCGGAATTACTGGGAGTGCAGCCAACCACTGTCCATCTCGCTTGAATACCTCGCGCTCATGGGTAAAGTAAAGACTTGGCATTGGAATATTCTCCAAGTAGATATACTGCCAAACATCCATCTCGGTCCAGTTTGATATAGGGAATACACGGAAATGTTCACCCATATTTTTACGACCGTTGAAGATGTTCCACAACTCTGGACGCTGGTTCTTTGGGTTCCACTGCCCGAACTCATCACGATGACTGAAGAAACGCTCCTTGGCTCTGGCCTTCTCTTCATCTCTACGAGCACCACCAATAGCAGCATCAAACTTATATTTCTCAAGACTATCGAGCAATGTGGTAGTCTGTAGACGGTTACGACTGGCATAATAACCAGTTTCCTCTTTCACACGTCCCTGATCAATACTCTCCTGTACGCTGCCTATGATAAGGTCTGCACCCAACTTTTCAACGAGAGCATCACGATAATCGAGTGTCTCCTGAAAGTTATGACCAGTGTCGATATGCAACAGCTGGAAAGGAATCTTAGCTGGATAAAATGCTTTGTATGCCAGATAGGTAACTACGATAGAATCCTTACCTCCCGAGAAGAGGATACAAGGATGCTCAAACTGAGCTGCTACCTCACGAAGCACATATATTGACTCTGATTCAAGTTCACGCAAATGGGTTATTCTTTCTTGGTCCATATATACTTTTATTTTTGTCGGTTTATAATTGATTACACATGGTGTTCGCGTAATGCGAACTGTTGGCCTCTGGCCTTGACGATATCTTCTACACGCTGGTGCATGGTAGCCACCACGTCGCCTACAAGCGCTATGAGTGGTGTAGGATATACTCTGATATCAGTAACCAGCTCACCGATGGTTGTTTCGAATCGCTGTTCGTCTGCATGCGATACATTGTAGACGAGTATTACTGGGGTATCGGCAGATTTACCTTTACCAAGCAAAGTACGGGCGATGAGAGGCAACTTGGCAGCTCCCATATAGTATACCAAGGTATCAGCATTAGGGGTTTCAGGACGATTGGAATGTCCATTGACCAATGCTACACTAGATGATAACTGGCGGTGGGTAAGACTCACCTTGAGACTGGAAGCCATCGCACTGGCTGTGGTGATACCAGGAATAACACTTACGGTTATACCATAACTCTCAAGGAATTCGATTTCCTCACCAGCATGAGCAAAGAGCATCGGGTCGCCACCTTTTAGTCTTACCACTTCCTTACCGGCTTTAGCAGCCTGAAGAAGAAGTTGGTTAATATCCCTTTGTTCTACTGAATGATGCCCACTTCGTTTGCCCACATATACCTTTTCAGCATCAATCTGCTCTAAATAGTCTTTCGAGATGAGATCATCATAGAAAATGATGTCAGCTGCCTCGATAGCTTTAACTGCTTTGACTGTAAGTAAATCAGGATCACCCGGACCGAATCCTACCAATTTTACCTGACCTGGACGGATGGTTGCTTCATTATCTTGCTGCTTGGTTATATTGTGTAATTTACTCATGCTTCGTTCCTTTCGTTCGTTTGTTTTTACTACAGAATAAGTGTCCTCTCTTAGACCTATTCAATATCTAATTCACCGTTTTCTATAGCTTGTTGTATGCGGTTTCTTACTCGTATACTTCGCTTTACATCGCGTGAGTCACTGCCTACTGCTATTGTAAGGTTATCTTGCCGGTAGATCGCTGGCGAGATGAAATCGCAGGCTGCAGGGTCATCACACACACTCGTCAGTATGCCTCGCTTAGAAGCTAAGTCTTTTATCTGATGATTCAGCTCATGGTCGCCTGTTACCACAAAGAGCAGGTTGATGCCGTCGAGGTCTTTTTCTCGGAAGGGCCGCTCTATGGTGGTAAAAGGCAGAGCCTTAATCTCATCGGAAATCTCCTTAGCGATAACCGTTGCCTTATCGGTAAACCGATGTAGTATCTGTGCCTTATGTGTGGCCACCTTACCTCCACCTACAATAAGGATTCGGGCATCTGATATGCGTATTGATATCGGAAGATATTCCATGTATTTTATTGTTATTTACTTCTTCTTAATACTTACCTTCCAGTAGTTGTCTACTTTTTCGGTAGCAATCACCTCATGACCTTCATTCTTAACACTACCTGGTACATTAGCGATAGGCTGACCGTCATCGAGGAGTATCTCGAGTATCTGTCCACTCTGCATTGGTGCCAAAGCAATCTTGGTTTTCACAAAGTTCATCGGACAAGCGACCCCTCTGAAGTCTTTCTTCACATCTGGCTGGATAGCACTCGCCTTTTTGTCGTCAGCAACTGAGGCTGAAACGGTTTTCTTTTCTTCGGCTGGAGCTACTTCTACAGGAGCTGAGGTTGTGGTCTTAAACTGTAACGAATCGTCCATATTCTTATAGAGATCGCTGAGCAGATCGGCCAGTTCATAGATGAGCGCCTTCTCTGATAACAGTGGCTGGTTGTTTCGAGCCTTATCGGTTAGTATCTGATATTTGGCAGGAACAATGCCGGTGTTGATAAACTCGTTAACGAATCCATGATATACGTCATCGTCTGTACGAGGGTCAAGACCGCGTGTTACCAAAAGCATGCGATTCTCAGAGAACACGATATCGTGAAGTATTTTCTCTGTTTCGTCAACACTGATCGATGTTGCTTCATCGAGTTGCTTACGCTTCTGGGCAATGGTATCCTGATCGATATCGATGATATCAAAGAGACCTGCAGAGCACTCAGCCTGACCGTACTTGATAAGACTGAATTTTTCATCGTCATCGAAATCGAAATAGGTATCTGGCTCCTCGCTATAAGGAGGTACCTCTTTATATTTAACCAGAAGTTCCTTCACTACGTTTTTCCCTCGGTTAGCTACATAGTCATAGTAATCAGCATATTCAGCCAAATGGTTAAGGATATCACGAACGTAGTCTTCTACAAATTCTGGTATGTATTTCGCTGCAATAAAACCTTGTTGCAAGTCGATTTCATTTTTACCAGCAGCAGGTAACCATACCGTATAAGCAGGATATGGATCATCTCCTGTACGACCTACACGACCACTGAATCCAAGGTCAGCCCAAGTAGCATTCGCACAGATATTGGTACATCCGGTCATGCTCAATTGAAGGTCAGGTAATGCATCAAAATTAAGATCGCTTGCCAATAAACGCTTAGTAATGGCGTCGATAGCTCCCTTTGGCAGACAGATACCCAATCGACAAGTATCTGCTCCGGTACAAGAGGTAAGCGCATTGATAAATACAGGATAGTCTACCTGATAAGCACCGAGCTTCTTAAAGAGCTGGTAGATATTTGGGAGATAAGCCTCTGGTATATTACGCACCTGAATCTGCTCGCGCTTGGTGAATCGAATAACATCATTACCAAATGCTTGAAGATATTCGGCTACTTCTGCGAAAAACTCCGGACGGTTGTTACCATGACTTACAGGAAGATAAGCATACCAGAAGTTTTTCTTTTTACCTTCCTCATTCGTCTGCTGGTGCGCATAACGCTTTTTCCAAATCTTGAAACTCTCATGCTTAGCTATGCCTTCAGCTGGAGCAAAGTCGGGTGTAAGATGTTCTACCGGCAGAGCAGGTGCATAAAAATCAAGTGAACCGTCTTTCTTCAGTTTGTCAAACTCCTCAAAATAGAGTCGTTTCGCTTCTTCCTCACCATATTTATAGAATACGTAACGCATACGAGCTTTGTGGCGATTACGACGGTTACCGTAAGCATTAAACCAGTTTTTCAGAGCCTTAGCTGCTCTCAGAAGATCTACTTCGGGTAAGAAGTCGAATACTTCCCATCCTACATGAGGATTAGTGGCGGTACTACCAGCAACGAGAACACGGAAACCGCGCTTACCATCTACCACGCGTGCCTGAAGGCCTAAATCTGCCACATAAGAAGAACTGGCATCTTTCACGTTATGATCTACCGCTATCTTATACTTACGAGGCATAGAGAAGGAGTCTTTCTCGGCGATGAGTCGCGAAGTAAGCTCTACTACGTATGGATACACATCGAAAGCCTCATCGCTAGTAAGACCGCTCAAATCGTTGGCAGTCATGTTACGAACAGTATTTCCACCGCCACCCTGTGTAGCAAGACCTGCCTTCTCCAGTTTACGCAGAGCAGGAATAGCATCGAGGATATCCACATTATGAATCTGAATCTCCTGACGAGTGGTGATATGCAGATGGGATGTAGAAACCTGCTTGCCCACCTGAGCGACAATAGCCAACTGTGCAGGAGTGATAATACCGCCTGTACAACGAATACGAAGCATGTGGTGCTGGTTTTTACGCTGTTCGTAGATACCCATTGGCACACGATTAGACTTCAACTGGCCAGCAGTAATTTCGCCTGCCTTAAATTTTTGTATAAGCTCTTCCGTGTAGCTGATATCGCCAGCTAGCGTTGATGGTATTCTATACATATCTTGTTCCTTTCTAAAATTCTAATATTATTACTCTTCAGATGGTTCCTGTGCGAAATGCACTTCCTTATCGATGACCTCTCCCTCGCGAATGGCAAACGAATTGATATGAATGCCCTCAAAGAGCGAAACGATAGCGTAGCGGATACGTGGATCGAGTGCCATACGAATATCTTCTTGCGATGGTCGTGATGGTGATGCTGGATGAGAATGCCAGTTGGCTAAAATTTTCAGTCCTTTACTGCGTGCATACTTGAGTGCAGCAAACTGATCTTTCGGTGCAAACGAGAAATGTTCTTCGCTATGATCGATATTTTCCATCCAGTAGCTTTCGGTTACCACGTCGTCATTGCCCATCAAATAACCACATGTTTCAATTGGCGCATCTTCTTGAGCTTGTAGTATCATGCGCTCTATTACATCTTCATTGATTTTCATTTTTTCAATTCCTCCTTGACGGGTTTGTATTCGAGAATCGTTAGATTCTATATTAATGGTTTTTCAGATCGCACGCAGCCTGCTCATAATCTATCAAATGATCTATTGTAGGATGACTGCCGCAGATTTCGCAGGTATCACGTTTCTTCACGTTGATGGTACGGAAATTCATCGTCTTCGCATCGAAGGTAAGGAGACGGTTGGTCAACAGATCACCTACACCAAGAATGTATTTCAGAGCTTCTGCAGCCTGAATGGTTCCAAGCATACCAGCAATGGCGCCAAGTACTCCGGCCTGACTACAGGTTGGTACGGCTCCTGCTGGAGGCGGTTCCTTAAAGAAACAACGATAGCAAGCAGAACCTGGTATATGAGTAAAGGTTTGACCATTGAAACGGAGGATACCACCATGACTGAAAGCTTTATTTTCAAGGATACAAGCATCGTTGATAAGGAATTTTACAGGAAAGTTGTCTGTTCCATCGATTACAAAATCCCATGGCTTGATTATTTCGCGTGCATTATCAGAGTAGAGAAATTCGTGATAAGTAGTTACCTCTATATCAGGGTTAATGGCGAGCATTTTTTCCTTAGCACTCTCTACCTTCTTTACACCAACATCTTTCGTGAAATGGATAATCTGACGTTGAAGATTACTCAGATCTACCACATCGGCATCCACGATACCGATATGCCCTACACCGGCAGCAGCCAGATACATCGCAGCAGGAGCACCCAAGCCACCTGCACCAACGATGAGAACGCGGGCATTATTTATTTTTTCCTGGCCTTCTACGCCTACATCTTGAAGCAGAATGTGGCGCGAATAGCGTTCTATTTGTTCTTCTGTAAGTTCCATAACAATCTTTTTTTTCGAGATTTCTATTTATGCCTGTCCGCCACCCATAAAGTAAAGGAAGTCTACCTTATCACCTTCCTTGAGTTGTGTGGCATCATAATCTTCACGCTCTACAAACTCTTCGTTAATCTGTACAGTAACCATTTCTGGCTGAAACACACGATTAAGTTTAATCAATTCCGAGAGATTAAGAGGAAGAGTAACTTCCTGTACTTCGTCGTTAACAATAATCTTTGCCATAACTTTTTATCTGTTTTATTGGTTTATATTTCACATGATTTAGAACCGCCGCATATACCTTATAATAACCTTTGCGTTTGTATTTTCACTAAATATAGAATTCGCTTGTATCTACCAGTCCTGCTCTGAAAGCATATTTTACAGCCTCGTGTGCCGTATTTACTTTGAGCTTTTTGAAGATATTCTTACGATGCGTATTAATCGTGTGTATCGAACTATATCGCTCTGCAGCAATTTCTTTGGTAGTTTTACCTTGAGCGATGCTTCGAAGTATTTCTATCTCCGTACTTGTCAAGTTAGTAGCAGGTTCCTCCTTAAGTTGCGAGTCTATAAGTATCTCGGTAGCACGGTGGCAGATATATCTCCGTTTCTGAACAGCATCTTGTATCGCCTCGTGTAGATAACTAATCTGACTATCTTTAAAGATGATGCCTATATTCTTAGACGAACAAATTACTTTACGCATGAACGACTCTGTGAGGTCATCGGTTATCAACAACCACTGCGAAGTAGGGAATCGGTCGCAAAGAATAAGCAAACTCTCTACATCGGTAAAGTCGAAGAGCGTATAGTCTAACAGTATAACGCTGTCGGGAGCTTTTTCAAGCTGTTCTATCAGTTCTCGCTTATAGGAAACAATTACGCTGCTATGGGGTTCTACCTTATTAATAAGAGCAGTTAGTCCTACCTGCGTAAGTTCCTGATTATCGGCTATTATAAAATTCGTCATATTATCGTCTTTCTTTAATTGAGAATAATCAGTGGCTTAACTCTGGTGCAAAATTATGACAAATATTGGGGTTGTACAATAAGCCAAATATGGTATATGGTATACCATACATTAGGTATACTAACTAACATATTAGAAGCACATACCTAACATATGGTATCAAAATGCCTATAAAATGGTATTTTGAGAATCATTTTTATGCTTTACCTTTGCAACCGTGAACCAAATAATTAGACAAGGAATTATGAACATAGCAATATCATCAGTTACTAATAAAGTATTCGGGCTTGCCCCAAGTTTCGGATGGAACAAGACCGAACATTTTGTGGTAAACGCAAAGTTTAAGCGCGAGCAGAATGTTAATCTTTCGACTAAAGGATTAAACGTATCTGTAAAAGGTGCAAAGATATTGAAAGACGTGAATGTAGAAATACCTCAGCACAAAATTACCTGCATTATAGGTCCAAGCGGTTGCGGTAAGTCTACCCTACTCCGTACCTTCAATCGTCTTAACGATGGTGTAGAGGGGATGAAGATATCAGGTGAGGTTATTCTAGGTGAACACAACATATTAAAGGCATCGAGCAGTGAACTTACTCAGCTGCGTCGTAACATCGGATTGGTTCCACAGCGTCCTTGTCCGCTACCGATGAGTATCTACGACAATGTAGCCTATGGCTGCCGTATTCATGGTATCCGTGGTAGGAAAAAGCTCGATGCTGTTGTAAAACACTATCTACAGCAGGTAGGTTTGTGGGATGAGGTTAAGGATCGCCTGCATAGTCCAGCCAACCGTTTGAGTGGTGGTCAACAGCAACGTCTATGCCTTGCCCGCAGCCTAGCTGTAGAACCTAGCTATCTGCTGGCCGACGAGAGTACAAGTGCTCTCGATCCTATCTCGAGCAAAAAGGTAGAGTCACTCTTCACAGAATTAAAAAAAGATTATTCTATCGTTATGGTAACTCATACTCTTCGACAAGCCCTTCGCTTAGCAGACTATGTCGTCTTCATGTATCTAGGCGAAGTGATTGAAGCAGGTCCTGCCGAGCAGGTGTTTCACCATCCTAAGAATGAATTAACCAAGAAATATTTAGAGGGAGCTTTTAGTTAAAGCTTTCTCTTTTTTTTGCGACAAAATATTCGTCATAATTTGCATATTATTCAGACAGCTCTAATGCGCGTACTCAAATACAAGAATTACGAATAGTCTTGATAACTAATGTCGGAGCAAAACTCACGCTCCTGAGTTAGCATCCCCTAATACGCATTTTGTAACTGTCTTAGTGACAATTACCGAATGAACAGTTACCATAGTAACCCCATTCTGCTCCTCCGTATAATTCGTCGGCCTGCTCTTCGTTCAAAATAATGCAATCTTGATCGATTTCTTTCAACATGGACTCATCAAGGAGCTTTTTTAAATTAATTTCTGCCATAAGGCTAAAAGTATTTAATAACGTCTACTCTTTTAAAGATTTTCGACATCCTCTTTATCTTGTACGTGAATTTATATTTATCTGCTACTTCGTTGTTGGCACAATGCCTGCATCAGTATCAGAGTTATGAATACGTTGGTTCACCTCAGAGCCATGCTTTCCAAAGTTCAGGTTGAAATGAAAGTCTATGCCGAAAACTTTACATAGATTTCTCGACCATACCATTTGATTGTAAGGAGCAAGGTGGGAAAAATTTTCTACAGACATTTCATAACGTGAACTGAAGATGTTCTGCAACTGGAGTTCTATACCCCATTTTTCTCTATTGTACCCAAAGACTATACTATGTGATTTCTCATTTTTGTTAAGTGTCTCCCCCCACAGGCTATGAAAACTTGTCTCAAGATTGGCTCCTATGTACCAATTCTTGTACATTCCCATTAAGTTGGCGCGTACCCCCCAGTTGGTATGTGCATGCGTATAAGTATTGCCATTACTGATATAGCGATTGACAAATGGGGCTAATTGAATGGATATATAATCCTTCCAAGGTCGTATTTTTAGATTTATTTGAGAGTTCAGTCGATGGAAGCCTCTTTGATTGGCATAACTCCTAACATAGAGGCCATTCGTGTAGATTGTTTCTTCCATATATGGCTTGTTGTCATAGCTGTAACGGGTAAACCATTCTGCACTGATATACTTTGTTCCTACGCTAATTGATAGTTCATTAGAGAAAAAACTGACCGCCTGTAGATTTGGATTTCCACGGCGTATTTGGTAAATGTCTATGTGCTGTTCAACATCGCTTAATTCGGCAAGTGAGGGTGCGTACCCTCCCATGTAGGCTTTGTAGCGTATTGACAGATAATTGTTGAAACGGTATCCCAGCTGAATAGTCGGGCGAAATATATATTTTACCTGTTTTGCATTTCCTTGGCTGGCATAGGTCCTCATTACACCAATACCTACCGTATAATCCAGTTTCCCTAACGTTGAAGCCCATTCTCCAAAAGCATAACTCTCAGCTGTATTCATCTTAACGCTTGAGGATGTGTTTCCATCATATGCGTTTTTTGTGTACATCTGCTGATGTCGCAGACCGAATGACAACCGCGAATCCTTGATTTTCTGCTCGTAAATAACTTCAGCTATGGCCGAATATTTATTCCCATCGACATGGGAAGTTATTTCCTGCACAGCATTCCCCTGAGATTGGCGATATAAACGGTCGTTTTTAGTATAGATATATGTTCCTATCAGGTCAAAGAACAGATGCCTATCCTTGGTAAACTCATGCTGATAATAAATATCTAACGATGGATTGTTGCTCCTTGACTTGGTGCGGTCCTTGATATCGAATGTGTTGCTGGCCTGAATAAGCCTGGAGTTTCTGTCAGATACCGCATGAGGGGTATTGTTATATAAATCACGAAAAGTAACACTCAATATGTTTCCGCTATGTATGTAATCGTAGCCAATGGATAGATTGATGTTATCGTATCGTGCCTTTGTCTTTTGCCCTATCTCATAGTTGCTGATACCGGGTGTCGTTGCATTGAAGGCCTCCATGTTTTCACGTAACCAGTTTACATTACGCCGATTCCAGTTTACAGATGCCTTGAAGTTTGAATTACCTACATGATAATTACCCGATAGCTGATAATCTCCTATACCTAAAGGATTGATAGTGTTCATCAACTCTCCGGAGATGCTTCCTCCATTCTTCTTTTCCTTTAAAATAATGTCAATTACGGCAGCTACATTTCCGTATCTTAGACCAGGATTATCATGATATTCTATTTTCAATACATCTGCCGGCAGGAGAGCCTTCACCTCCTGTATCTCCGCCTTTACGCCATTAATACGCAATTCTACGGCATCCCCCATAGTAGTAGTTACCTTACTGTCAAGCGTATTTACTGAGATGCGTGAAAGCTGAAGATGCTGCAACAAACCTAAACCATTGCTTGATGTTTTTCGCTGAAGCTGATTAGGGATGATAATTTGTCGGTCAGCTTTTTGTGTTACGCTATTGGCTGTCACGGTTACACCATTAAGCATCTTACTGTCCGGTTCCAACACTATTGTACCCAACGATAGGTGTTTAGAAATGTTTTGGCATTTAACTTCCTGCGTAGAATACCCTACAAAGGATATCCTTATTCTATAGTTCTCTCCTTCATGCGTATTCAGTTCAAAGCCGCCATTTATATCAGTTACCACTCCACTAATCATCTTATTTTCGCTTTCACGAAATAACGAAACCGTTGCAGCTGGTAATGGTTGCTTGTTTTCATCTACTACCGTTCCCGTAGTTTGTGCAACAAGGATACCGGAGCAGCCAGACATGAGCAATGTGAGAAGTTCCTTTTTCATAAACATTATCTTATTTATTATATGCATTGTCTTATTATAATTTTGGAGTCGGCATCATGATATGCCGACAACTTTTCTTGTCTTTCGATGTTGCAAATGTATTGTCTTCTCCAAATCTTTTCACTACACAAAAGTGTAATTCTAAGTTTATTGGCTTAAATATTACACAAAAGTGTAATCATACAGCCTTGCAAAGTTCACCATACTTTGAAAAGAAACCCTTGATACCTCTTTTACTGGAACATACAGGAACGGTCTCCGATGTCAGGTAGTCTATGGATTTTCCTATTTGGCGTGTGCCAAATCCCAAGACCTTCATTACTTTCAATAGTTTGCTGTCAATCTCTGCAATCATATAACTGTACTTGTCCTCTACTATCGGCTTTACAGCCAATGCCATTAACCGCTTGAACAAAGTCAATGTAGATATTCCCGAATCTTTAGCAATAGCAAAGCGTCCAATATGCCAATATTCCGCATATTTTGTATGTCTTATTGTTATTGATAGCTTGTTGCTCAAACAACTCATAGTCAATAACCTTACGACGGCGCAAAAACAGTGCCATCCATCCACCATACAGGCAACTCCAATCTGAACAATTAATTAATGCAGTTAGCACCAGCAAAAGATGCCTCCTGCGTGTCCACTATCTTGTCCTTTTCCCTTGTCATCAACAGACTGTTCGATGTCGGATGTTCCACCGACAATAGCTGATAGTTCTTCAAAACTGATAGGGACTAGAGCATTTGAAGTGAACTTTTCTTCGTCATGTATATTGCCCATAACTTTAAAATTTTAGTGCCGTCTTACAGCTTCAGGCATTGCTTTCCTTTATCACAACAGGGTACATAGAAGTGGTAGCTGACCACATCGTAACACTTTGCATTGCGAAGGCAAACATGATTGCCAATAATTTGACGTTTTTTCTCATCAATTTGAATTTAAATGTTTGAATTTTTCTGGGTGCAAAGTTACGAACCTTTATCCATGCATAGATATATTTTTTGTTTCATTGTGTTTCTGATATATATTAAAATATGTTACCCATCCCCCGTTCAATAATTTTAACCATCTGTATATCAGCGATTTAAGTAGTACTCTAAAGTAACAAATCTTAGAATGTTATGCTAATTTGTGAGAAACGCAGAGAAACATTTTCTGTCCAAAATTTGTTTTTTTTGTTCTGTTTTTTTCTACCTTTGCATCCATAAATCAAGATTCAATATGAGTATAGTAAGATTCATTGTTCGTGTTCTGTGCACATTTGGTTTGTTATTTTTGTTCTCATGCTCTAAAGAACAACATTCTATAGAAGAATTAGAGAGAATTAAAATGATAGGTGACGATAACCCTAAGAAAGCACTTGCAATGTTGGATTCTCTGAAAATTTTAATTAGAGAAGAGAGTGATTATGTCAAGAACAAATATGATTTATTACAAATCAGACTGAATGACAAGGCTGACAATATACCCAATTCAGATATTATGATTAAGAATCTTATTGGCTATTTTGAAGAAAATGGCTCTATGCATGATAGACAAGAAGTATATTATTATGCAGGTAGTGTATATCGTGACTTACAAGACACCCCCCGATCTTTGGAATATTTCCTCAAGTCTATAGAATATGCCAAGAATGAAAATGATTGTGACTCGGTTATGATGCGCAATGCGTATTCAAATCTAAATGACCTATATTATAAAGTTCAGAATTATAATGATGCTGTAAAAATGGCTCAGAAAGAACTTGAAATCACCAAGCAGATGAGGAAAAACACAACGCTTCCATACTTGCATATTGGTACAGCATTTCTTGCGCAGAATAACCAACAGCAAGCTTGTATCGCTTTTGATGCGGCCTTTGATGAAATTGTTCGTTCAAAAAACACTTCAAAACATGAAGATGCACTATTCTATCTGTTGTGTGACTATTCTGTTTTGAAACAATCTTCTAGTGCTCGAGAATGCTTTTCTCTAATAGAAACTGATCCAATATACGAGTTTTCGGATTTCCATTGCATGGCATTTGCGCAATACTATGAATTATGTAATAGAGAAGATTCTGCTATCATATATGCTAAGCTCTTACTTAATAAAGGAAAAGACATATATAATATGTATGACGCATCAAAGCTTCTTTATCGGATATATGACAGAATGGGGGATATGAAAAATGCCAATTACTATGCAGGAGTTTATATGCAAATAAGTGATTCTTTGGATTTTGGGAAACGCCAAGAATTAGCCGCAACAGTCAATAACGAGTTTCAGTATCATCTTGATCAAAAGAAAGAGCAGACTTTAAAAGATGAGAAAGAAAAGTATAAGAACACGCTTACCTTTGTAGTCATGACAACAATACTATTAGCGTGTGTTGCCTACATTTTTTATGTAAGAAGGCGTAACAAACATTTAAAGGAGGTTGTTTCACTTTCGGCAGAACTACAGCGGGTATCTAATGACGATCAGCAACTTCGTAAAGATATTGAGCAGAAAGAGAAAGAACTTGCGAGATCAAAGAAATCATTGGAAAAATCATCTGATGAACTCAGCAACGTGAAACGCGAACTTCAACGAGTTTATACTGAACTGTCTGATTATCACGAGGCTTTGAAAGCGAAAGAAAAACAGTTATCGGAAAAGATGGACCAGAATAAGACTTTTATCAAACTGTTGCACCAATCAGAATTGGAGGGCAAGGCAGAGGATGTGATTTATGCCATCAGGCAGTCCTCTAAAGGAAAGAAAAACATGAAATCGTCTGACTGGAAGCAGTTATATCAAGCCGTAGATAAACTATATCCCTTATTCAAGGACAGATTGTTAAAGGAATTGGGTAATTTCACCGAACAGCAGATGCAGGTCTGCTACCTTATGCGTATCGGACTCTCTAAACCTCAGATACAAAGCATGACCGAACTCTCACGTGTCACCATCTGGCGATGGGTAAAGAAATACGATTGGATACTGACGCCAGATGAAGAGGCGGAAAGTAAAGAATAAATCTAAATCAAAGCATTGAAAATAGTTTAAAACATGACATGATTCAAGTGCCTTGACTATTCTGAAATGTTCTTAGGCTGCTGACTTCACAAATCCTTTAGTCGTCCACTTTAATGAGCGCCATCTACGCTTCAAGATAATACCTCGAATATTTTCATCGAGCGCAAATCCTACCCACATACCTAT
>Ga0247611_10000569_pt1 | contig 74379 bp, 61 predicted proteins | sample 177DNAGHGhighgp2_FD_192422 | JGI IMG/M metagenome (GOLD analysis project Ga0247611, IMG submission 192422) | Sheep rumen microbial communities from Palmerston North, Manawatu-Wanganui, New Zealand - 1770 DNA GHGhigh gp2 | ecosystem: Host-associated > Mammals > Digestive system > Stomach > Rumen... | reverse complement strand
ACGTCCGAAGAAATCCACCGGGCCCAGGTTGTTGCTCTGGCGGCAGATAGGTGGGGTGGCGGTGTACCACTGACCCATCTTGCGGTCAAAACGGGGCATGTCCACTGCTGCCACGAACTGGAAACGCGGGTCGTTCCAATCCTTGTCCTGATCGGCAGGAGTGGCTCCGGCCTCCATGTTGGACTGACCGAAACAGAGATAGATAAAGAAATTGGGGTCAGGCTGCTGGGCCTTGAGCGACAGAGTCATCAGCACTGCCGCAGCTACAATCATTAATCTGTTTTTCATTTTCTATTTATTGTTTGTTTTTTGATTTTTGCTTTGATTCCTTTTCATCCTGCTCCATCTTTTCAAGCGCAATCTCACGTGAGTTACCCTCATGGAAAAGGAATGATGATGCCAGTACCAGAGTGACGATTACTGTTACCAGAACCGACACCCAGATCAGGCCGACACCAACGGCAATGCCTATTATACTGGTTGCGAATATGCTGGCGGCGGTAGTCAGGCCGGATACGTCGTACTTGTTCTTGATTATAAGTCCCGCGCCGATGAAACCGATGCCGGTTACCACCTGTGCTGCAATTCGGCCAGGGTCTCCGTTTATAAGGTTAAGGTTGGTCTGGCATATCCAGATTGATGCAAGCGTGGCCAGCGTTGACGCTATGCAGATGAGTGTGAAAGTCCTCACTCCGGCCGGATGTTTGTGTATGTAACGCTCCAGGCCGATGATACATCCCAAAAGCGCGCTGATCAGAATCCTTGTAATGGCGATACTCTCAGTAAGCATAAAAAAACGGTTAATCTTTCTGCAAAAATAATCAATTAATTATCTTTACAAGCAAATTACTATTCCAATGAAAAGGTTGATATTTATTCTTTCGGCGTTTACTCTGTTTTTCAGTGCTGATGCCAAAGTAATCAAAAAGGACCAGATCAGTGCGGAGAACTTAGGCAAGTTTGCCGGTTCAGTATATGAGTATATTGCTCCCACTGAGCCCCTGACACCGGCTCCTAAGGGCTTTAAGCCTGTATATCTGACACATTTCGGACGTCACGGGTCCCGTTTCCTGGACAATGCCTCAAATTATGACCGTCCTTACAATATACTTAAGGAAGCCGATGATGCCGGTGCATTGACGGATTTCGGCAAGGATGTGTTGCGCCGTGTAGGGATAATACGCGCCGAAGCAGACCAGCGTGCCGGTGACCTTACTCCCAAAGGTATGCAGCAGCATCGTGATATAGCACGCCGTATGGTGGAGAACTATCCCGAACTTTTTAAGGACGGCAAGACAATCATGGCCCGTTCCACAACATCTCACCGCGTGCTGGTCAGTGAATATTCGGCCCTGATGCAGATTATCCGTATGCGCCCCAAAATCAGGATTGACTATGACTCCAGCAACCATGATGAGCCCTGGATGTATACCGAGGACAGGGCGGTATCGGCCCATAAACGCAAGATAAATGCCGCAGTTCAGGAGTTCAACCAGCGCCATACTCACCCGGAGCGCCTTATGAAGGCCCTGTTCAAGGATCCGGCATACATAACCGATGTCCAGGGACGTGATCAGAGCGGCAGCCTCTATTCGTCTTTGTATGACCTGGCATCATATGTGCAGGGATCGGACCCCGGCGTTGACCTGAATGACGTGTTCACATACGATGAGTGGTATGACCTGTTCCTCATCAACAACATGCGTTGGTACTCACAGGGCGGTTTTTCACCGCTTACAGATAATGTCGTTCCTTACGGACACTGCGTGACGCTGCAGAATTTCATAGATTTCGCCGATGAAGCACTGGCCGGAAACGGAGTGAGTGTGATGCTCCGTTTCGGTCATGAAGTTACCCTGATGTCATTCTTTTCGCTCCTGGACCTGAACGGATCGGGATACAGCACTGATGATCTGGAGAGCGTGGCGGACCACTGGGTAGCCTATGACCTGGCTCATATGGGCGGTAACGTTCAGTGGGTGTTTTTCCGCGACAGGAAGGGTGATGTAATAGTCAAGTTCCTCATGAATGAGGAGGAGGCCACCCTGCCGGAGTCAGTACCTTTCTATAAGGATGGCAAGGGTAGGGAACAGAAACCCTACTACCGATGGGAAGATGTCAGGAAATTCTATCAGGACAAGATTGACTACTGGGAGGACTATAAGGCCCATGACGATACCCCTGTCGAGGAGTCATCATCAAGAAGCCGCAGTTTCCGCCAGGAGATAAACACTGCTACAAACTAAAAGTGATACAAAAGGGGACTGTCCCCTTTTGTATCATTTTGTATCTACCTGGAGGCGGAGTTCGCGGAACGGGCGTGTGGGATCGTTGGTGGTGAGGTTTATGGAGCCCATTGTGGTGGTGTGAGGCTTGCGGGAGTTTGTTACGGCAACCTTAACCTTGAGTTCCTTGCCGGGCTTGATTACCTGACCGCTCTCAATGCTGATAGCTGTGCCCTCCATAGGCTCAACATCGCGGAATATCAGGTCGGCATTACCTGTATTACCTATTACAATAGTCTTCTTGAATATCTTTCCCGGAGCTTTTTCTCCGAATTCCACATACGATGGTTCTATTCTCATGACAGGTTTTTTGCTGTCATCAGGGTCAAACTTTTCAACCCTGAGTGCGTTCATGGTAATGGGGACCTGTTTTATTCCATCAGCTATCACCCATATGGTGTCGCGGGTCATTCCAAAGTAATCCGCACCTGTGGGTATGTTGTATGTTACGTGTATGCTGGCTGTCTCCCTAGGGCCGATGCTCGGAGGGCAATCCACACTCAATCCATGTTTTTTTCCTGTGGCCTGGAGCGATAATCGCACGGTCTTGTCACCCACATTGGCTATACGCACCACCTTGGTCGCGCTATCTCCCTGGTTTATATAGCCAAACGGGTAGCGCGTGGAGTTGGTCTGTATGGTTCCGACCAGCAGATGAGGATAAATGTGCTCCATATCCATGGGTATGGGGTTTACATCGGCATAAATAGTCAGACTGGCATAATTGTGACGGTCTTTGGTGAGTATCTCAACCTCACGGAACACACTGCCCTCGTAACGGGCCGGGTTAAAGACTACGGTGATTTCACCCTCTTCTCCGCCATGTATGGGCTCGGTGGAATATTGTACTGTGGTGCAGCCGCAGCTTGTGGCCACGTTGTCAATCTGAATTGGATTGTTTGATATGTTCACAAAACGGAATGTGTGCGATACAGGTCCGTCAGCCTCATCTATTGTGCCGAAATCCCATTCGTATGTTTCAAAAACCATTGCCGACGTGGGCTGGTCCTGCGCGCAGACATATCCGCAAGCCAATAATGCGGATAAGGTTAGTATCGCTCTCGTTTTCATTTCAGTAATATGCTTTTTCGTGTTTTATGTCTGTGGCCGGTCCGTGGCCGGGGTAGAGAATAGTGTCATCGGGCATAGTTAGCAACTTGGTGCGGATTCCTGTCATGAGTGCCTGATGGTTACCGTCGGGAAAATCGGTGCGGCCGTAGCTGCCCTGGAATATCACATCGCCGGTAAAGACACACTGTTGCTCCCTGTTCCAGAATACCACGCTGCCGGGTGAATGGCCGGGGATATGCAGTACATGGAAAACCGTATTCCCGAAACTGACAGTGTCACCATCATTCAGTACATTCTGCGGCTCTATGGGATTGACATGTCCGTTGTAATTGATTCCGAATACAGAAAGCCTGGCACTCATGGTTTTGATCCAAGGCGTGTCCAGGTCATTGGCGTGGGCCCTGACACCGTATGTCTCTTCAACAAACGTATTGCCGAAGACGTGGTCAAAATGCAGATGCGTATTCAATAGCAGTTTAACCTCCAGACCGTTATCCTTGATGAATTGGGCCAATGTATCGGTCTCGCCGGGATAGAAGCACCCCGGATCGATTATGGCCGCCTCTTTTGTCTCATCCCAGACAACGTATGTGTTTACGGGCAGGAAGTTGAACTCAAAGCACTTGATCTGCATCATACCTGCACGTAAACTGTTTTCTTGTCATTGAAAAACTCCTCCTGGAAGTATTTGTTTATCTCAGTGATTTCGGCCACTTTCCTGAACCTGGCAATCTCTGCGGTAAGGTCGCCTCCCTTAAGGCAGATTACGCCGTTGGGGTAGGCGTTGCGCTGAACCTTGCGGTCTATGAGGCGGCCGGCTACGGAACAGAGGTCGGGCAGCGGCATTACTCCTCTTGACAATATGAATTCATACCTGTCTTTATCATCTTCGGCCCGCTCGTGACGGCAAATTACGTTCTTTAAGCCTATCTGCAATGCAATATCCTGTGCCACCCGAACCTTCTTGCCGATGCTGTCTATCAGCGTGAAACTGCACTCGGGGAACAGTATGGCAAGCGGTATGCCGGGCAGTCCGCCGCCGGTGCCGACATCGGCCAGACGAGTGCCTTGGGCAAACCTTATAACCTTGGCAATGGCCATGGAATGCAGTATGTGGTGTTCATACAGGTTGTCAATGTCCTTGCGGGATATGACGTTTATCTTGCTGTTCCAGTCTATATATAACGGACCGAGAGCCTCCAGTTGCTCGTACTGAAGGCTGCTCAGGTCAGGGAAATATTTCCTTATAAGGTCCATTTACTTAAGGTAATAGGTAACCGTGGTGACTACTCTCACGTTCTTTATCCACGGGGTGTTGCTGTCGCGGTCATAGATGGAGAACTGGCCCTGTGATGCGGTCTGTATCTTACCCAGTTTGGAGCCGGAATCATCGGCAAACTTCTGGGCAACCTCACGGGCGTTGCGGGTGGCAACCTCGACCATCTGGGGCTTGAGCTCGTTCAGACCGTTAAAGTCATACTGCACCTGATGCTCATAATCATTTCCGCCGATGGCAATTCCTTTCTTGAGCAGCTCGCCCTGCTTGAGTATGAGCTGGCGCACCAGTTCAACATTGGATGAACTGACTGTTACCACCTGTTGCATCTGGTAGCGGTATGCTATGTACTCATTTGAGTAACGGTTAGCGCTACGGTCATAAACAGTAGGGGCGGTGGTGCTTATTTCACTGTCTTTGATACCACCCTCCTTTAGGAACTTTACTATTTCCTGACTCTTATTCTCCATTGTGGAGTAGAGTTTGACAAGGTCATTGTCCACGTCCTGGATAACCAGTGGCCAGATGACGTGGTCTGCCATAACCTCCTGAGTGGCAAGGCCTTTAACATTGACTACACGTTTTGTGCCGGTAAACTTACCGACTGCAAGGATTATGCATACACCCAGTGCAAGCAATCCCCAGAAATTTGTTGAATTTTTCATATTAGAGTTTTTTTGAACTACCTTTCTGTTTAACGGAATGTAAAGTTGGCACTTTTTTATAAAAAAAGAAACTTGTAAATACTATTTTTAATTAAGTTTGCATTATTGCATTGCTAACCTAATTACAACCAATATGAAAAAGTTTTTTAAATGGACAGTTGCCGGCATGGCTATGATGCTGGCTTTCATTGATGTACCTGCTCAGACAAGGCACACATTCTGTAATCCGCTTGACGTGGTGGTGGGTAACGAGCCGGCTATCCGTGGCGGTGAACCGGTGGTTATAATCTTTGAGGATAACTATTTCCTCTTTGTCTCCCATAGACGCGGATACTGGTATTCCAAGGATTTCCGTGACTGGACATATGTGGATGCTCCCGGTTATCCCGCCGGTGTGGTATCGGTGGTTGAGATGGACGGTAAACTGATAGGCTGCTCCATGAACAACCGCAACGTCTATCGTGCCATTGACCCTTATAAGGGAGAGTGGGAGAAGATAGGAGAACTCAGCAGTGACCGTTACGGCGATGCCAACATGTTCGTGGATGACGACGGCCGTCTGTATATGTACTTCGGATGGTCTCAGATCATGCCGTTCCAGGTGGTTGAACTGGACAAGACCACATTCAAGGAGAAGGGTGAGCCCAAGCCCCTGTTCTGGAGCGATATCAAGAACCACGGATTTGAGGTCCGCAAGCCGGAGGATGTGATCTATTCCATTTTCAACGGCCGCCGCGACTACGGCCCCGAGGAGCTGCCTTGGATTGAGGGTCCTTATATGATCAAGCATAACGGCAAGTATTATCTGCAGTACGCAGCCATCGGCCTTGAGTTCATCTCTTATTCACACGGCGTTTATGTATCTGACAGTCCGATGGGCCCGTTCACCTACAGTGAGCACAACCCGCTGACATTCAAGACCAGCGGCTTCCAGGTAGGTGCAGGACACGGCAGCACTTTCAAGGACAAGAAAGGCAATTTCTGGACCATCTGCATGATACCCGCACAGTACGGTGAGGGTGGCCGCGGGTCGGAACTTGCCATCTATCCTACAGCTGTCGATAAGCAGGGCGTTATGTACTCCAATACTGCTCTGGGTGATTATCCTCAGTTCTATCCCGATGAGCGCAAGGCAGGCGGCGTGGATAACTATGTTGACTGGAAGCTATTGTCTGTCAACAAGAAAGCTATTGTATCATCAACTTTTGAGAACTATGCTCCCGGGCAGGCTCTGGATGAGGATTTCAAGACCTGCTGGGCTGCAGCCACAGGCGATGCCGGTGAGTTCTTTACCGTTGACCTGGGTGACAAGGCTACCATCAATGCCATCCAGCTCAACTGGGATCACATAGGTGCCCAGCGTGCCGGAGGCCGCGGCGGATTCGGCGGTATGATGGGCGGTGCCAGACCTCAGCAGGCCCAGGCAGAGCGTCTCTATCAGTGCTATGAGGTGTTTGTATCGAATGACAACTCCAATTGGACTAAGGTTATCAGTAAACCCCAGAACAAGATGGAGCTCAAGCATGACTACAATGAGCTGGAGAAGCCTGTTCAGGCCCGTTATGTCAAGGTTGTGAATGTGGCCACATATGATGATGCCAAGTTCTCCATCAAGGACCTGCGCGTATTCGGTACCACACCAAAAATGAAGACCCAGAAGGTGACCAAGTTCATGGCTGTACGTAATCCGGAGGACCGTCGTGAGGCCAACGTGATATGGGAGCCTGTAGCCGGTGCCGACGGTTACATTGTACGTTACGGTATTGAGAAGAACAAACTCTACAACAGCTATATAGTATATGGCAAAAATGACCTTTATATGCACAGCATGAATACCAAACCGGAGTATTATTTTGATGTGGAGGCATTTACAAGCGGTCTGCCTGTGTATCGCGAGAACCCGCGCGAGACCATAGGTCTGGGTGCCGAGTTGCAGATTGCACAGCGTGGCGGCGGTGGTAATGCAGGCTATGCCCAGGGTGCAGGCACCAGGTACATCATGCTCAAGGAGAATGTCAACGAATACTGGTTTGATGACATCACCGCCGGAACCTGGACACTGAGCCACTCATATGGTCCCGTGCTCTGGTCAGGTCAGCTTACCGAAGCACAAGTAATATCAAACGAGGCAAATCCCAAACCGACCGTAACCTCAAAGCTTACACTGCTGGGTGAGGGCGCCAGGACCACCGGTACCCTGGAGATGCAGGTTATCCCCGGTAAGGAGAAGGCACGCATTAAGATTATAGTTGTAAAATAATGATAATGAAAAAGTTATTGTATCTTGTCGCTGTTGCTATGATTCCTTTTGGGGCAACAGCGCAAAAGTGGGAAGGTCTGGCCGATACGCCCCAGATGGGATGGAACAGCTGGAACAAGTTCGGACAGAACATCAGTGAGAAACTTATCCGTGAGCAGGCCGATGCCATGGTGGCCGAAGGCCTTGTGGAGGCTGGTTACATCTATCTTAATATGGATGACTGCTGGCATGGTGAACGTGATGCCGACGGATTCGTTCAGCCGGACCCCAAGACATTCCCTTCAGGAATTGAGGCATTGGCCGACTATGTACACTCGAAAGGCATGAAACTGGGGATCTACTCCGATGCGGGCCGCAAGACCTGCGCCGGACGTACAGGCAGCTTTGGTCATGAGTATCAGGATGCTCTGCAGTATGCACGCTGGGGCATTGACTATCTGAAGTATGACTGGTGCTCAAGCGAGAACATCAACCCGCGCGGCGCATACGCCCTGATGCGTGACGCCCTGCGTGCAGCCGGCCGGCCCATATTCTTCAGCATGTGCGAGTGGGGCAGCAACAAGCCTTGGGAATGGGCAGAGAACATAGGCCACTCATGGCGTACAACAGGTGATATCACCGCCCGTTTTGCAGGCAACCCGCGCCAGCGCGGCTGGGGACAGACCGTACTGAGCATCATTGACCAGAACGCTCCGCTACGCAAGTATGCAGGCCCCGGTCATTGGAATGACCCCGATATGCTTGAGGTAGGCAACGGCATGAGCGTGAATGAGGACCGCGCCCATTTCAGCATGTGGTGCATGATGGCCGCTCCGCTTATTCTGGGCAATGACCTCTCCAAGATGACCGATGACACCCGTGCCATCATACTTAACAAGAAGGTGATAGCAATTGACCAGGACAAGCTTGGCGTACAGGGACTGCGCTACAAGACAGACGGTGATATTGAGTACTGGTTCAAGCCTCTGGAGGGCGGCGACTGGGCTGTATGCCTGCTCAACCGCGGTACCGAGCCGGTGGAGTGCAACATCAACTGGCAGGACTACAACCTGACCGATGATGAGGTGAGCCACTTGTCGACATCATTCGATGCCATCACCTACAATATCGAGAACCTGTGGGAACAGAATGCTAAAAAAGCTAAGGTTGGCAATACCAAGAAGGCTCTAAAGGTTACGGTTCCGGGTCATGATGTGGCAATGTATCGTCTCACTCCCAATAAAAAATGACACATTGAAACTTTTTTATCCGATTTGATTGCAATTTGAATTATTCTGCGTATTTTTGCGACGATTTGAAATGATAATGGAGGGAAAGGTTACATATAACTGTCTGTCTAACCAGATGAATGACAAGCAGAATCTGAATAATAATCAGATTCCGGTTTCCCCGTGTTGTTTCACCAGTCGGATAATATGACGGAGATTTTGGAAATACTTATTGGATCATTTGAGTGAAGGCTGGTTCAGTTAGAATCAGCCTTCACCCTTTATTGAAGGTTATTTTATGTGCGGAATTGTAGGTTATATCGGTAAACGTCAGGCATGCCCGATACTGCTCAAGGGGCTCTCTCGCCTGGAGTATCGCGGTTACGACAGCGCAGGCGTGGCGCTTATCAATGACAACGGCAATCTGGTCATTTACAAGACCAAGGGTAAGGTGGCAGATCTGGAAAAGGCCATAGAGGGTAAGGATATAAGCGGTAGCATAGGTATAGCCCATACCCGTTGGGCCACTCACGGAGAACCCAATGACATCAATGCCCATCCCCATTTCTCGGAATCAGGAAACCTGGCGCTCATACACAACGGTATCATTGAGAATTACCGTTCACTTAAGACTGAACTCCAGAACCAGGGCTATCACTTTAAGAGTGAGACAGATACGGAGGTGATAATCCAGCTTATCCAGTATATAATGGACAGTCACTCAATCACGCTTGAGGAGGCTGTGCCGCTGGCCCTGAACAGCGTAATAGGCGCCTATGCCATTGTGATTGTTGACAAGACCCAGCCCGACCGCATGATTGCCGCCCGTAAGGGAAGCCCTCTTATAATAGGAGTTGGCGATGACGAATTCCTGATTGGGTCCGATGCCACCCCGATCATTGAATACACGGACCGCGTGGTCTATCTGGGCGAGGAGCAGATTGCTTTCATTGAGCGTGGCAAGGATCTTAAGATCACGGATCTGCGCAGTGTTGAGCAGACAGCCGTGATCAAGAAACTGGAACTTAACCTGAGTCAGATAGAGAAGGGAGGTTTTGCCCACTTCATGCTCAAGGAGATTCATGAGCAGCCGGATACGGCACGGACCGTAATGAACGGCCGCCTGCATCCGGAGCTGGGAATAGTTAAGCTGTCAGGTGTCATTGACCATAAGGACCGTTTGCTCAAGGCCCGCCGTATCATAATATGCGCCTGCGGAACATCGTGGCACGCAGCGCTCATAGGCAAATACATGATTGAGGAACTTACCCGCATTCCGGTTGAGGTGGAGTACTCATCGGAGTTCCGTTACCGCAATCCGGTTATCTATCCCGATGATGTGGTGATTGCCATATCGCAGTCGGGTGAGACGGCCGATACTCTGGCAGCCATGCAGCTGGCCAAGGCATCGGGAGCGTTTTTGTTTGGGATATGCAACGTGGTGGGTTCATCGATCGCACGTGCTGCCGATACAGGCTGTTACACCCATGCCGGCCCTGAAATAGGTGTGGCGTCTACCAAGGCGTTTACTGCTCAGGTTGAGACACTGTTGCTGCTTGCGCTCAATATAGCGCAGGAGAAAGGTACCGTATCGGATGATTTAAGGAAACGCATCATTGCGGAACTGCCGCGTATTCCCGCCAAGATAGAGAAGATACTCAGGCATGACAAGCAAATCTCCGAACTTGCCAAGACATTTACATATGCGCACAACTTCATCTACCTGGGACGCGGCTACAACTATCCGATTGCCCTGGAGGGTGCGCTAAAACTCAAGGAGATATCTTACATACATGCCGAGGGCTATCCTGCAGCCGAGATGAAACACGGTCCGATTGCCCTTATTGATGATGAGATGCCGGTTGTGGTGATAGCCCCCAAACGTGGCCATTACGACAAGATCCTGAGCAACATTCAGGAAGTCAAGGCTCGTAAGGGCAGGGTGATAAGCATCGTGACCGAAGGCGATAAGGATGTAAAGGGCATATCGGATTACTCGTTTGAGATTCCGGATACCGAGGAGTGCCTGGTGCCGCTGCTCAGCGTCATTCCGCTGCAGCTGCTGGCATATCACATAGCCATTGCCAAAGGGCGTGACGTGGACCAGCCGCGCAACCTGGCCAAATCAGTTACCGTTGAATAATTCCGTTAATATGGAAGAGTTACATCACGAATGCGGAGTGTTTGGCATTTACGGTGTGGAGAATGCCGCTCAGTATGCCTACTATGCGTTGCACAGCCTGCAGCACCGCGGTCAGCAGGGGTGCGGAATAGTGTCGGCCGATGCCGACGGGCAGATGCACCTGCACAAGGGAGCCGGTCTGGTGATAGAGATTTTCGGCGAGAAGCACCTGGACGAACTGACCGGCAACATTGCTATAGGCCATGTGCGTTATCCCACTACCAATGTGGGCGGAATGGAGAACATACAGCCGTTTACGTTTCATCATTATACCGGGAATTTTGCCATAGCCCATAACGGAAACATCATCAACTCCCATGAGCTGCGCATGTATCTGGAGCGTCGCGGCAGTCTGCTGCAGACCACATCGGACAGTGAACTGTTTGCACACCTTATCAAGAAGGATCCAAGTGAGGAGGACCGTATCATAAATCTCATCAATGCCCTGAACATGATAGAAGGGGCATTCTCACTGGTTATTATGACTCCCAACCGCATTTACGCCTGCCGTGACAAGTACGGATTCCATCCGTTGTCAATAGCCAAGCTGAGCGAAGGGTATGTCGTGGCCAGCGAAACCTGCGCATTCGACGCCATAGGCGCAGAGTTCATACGTGATGTCAATCCGGGTGAGATCATTACAATTGACCATCACGGAATCCGTTCCAATGACTATTCAAAACTCCGTAGCCACCGTATGTGCGTGATGGAGTATATCTACTTTGCGCGTCCGGACAGCGATATTGAGGGCTGTAACGTGCACTCGTTCCGCAAACTGTCGGGCCGTCTGCTATATGAGGAGCATCCGGTCGATGCCGATATCGTGGTTGGTGTCCCGGATTCAAGCCTGAGCGCTGCCATGGGTTATGCCGAGGCCAGCGGGATACCCTACGAGATGGGCCTTCTCAAGAACAAATACGTAGGACGTACGTTCATCCAGCCTACGCAGGAGATGCGGGACAAGGGCGTCCGTATGAAACTGTCTCCAGTGCGCAGCATAGTGAACGGAAAGCGCGTTATTCTTATTGACGATTCGATTGTGCGCGGTACCACGTCACGCCGTATCGTGGGCTTGCTGCGTGAAGCGGGGGCAACCGAGGTCCATGTCTGCATAGCCAGTCCCAAATACGCATATCCTTGTTACTACGGGGTAGATACTGGTACATCCGAGGAGCTTATCGGCTCCAGCCATACCGTTGAGGAGATACGTGAGTACATAGGTGCAGACTCGCTGTACTATCTTTCATTGGACTCGCTCTATAAGGCGTCGGGCAGGGATATGGGCCGATGCGAACTCTGTACCGCCTGCTTTAACGGCGACTATCCCACAAACCTTTACAATCACAAAAGCTGAAATGGAGACAAAATACATTTTCATTACCGGTGGAGTTGTTTCATCGCTGGGCAAGGGTATTATTGCCGCATCACTTGCCAAACTGCTTCAGGCCCGCGGCCTCAAGGTTACCATCCAGAAGTTTGACCCGTACATAAACATTGATCCGGGCACGCTGAACCCGTACGAGCATGGCGAGTGCTATGTGACCGATGACGGCGCCGAGACTGACCTGGACCTGGGTCACTATGAGCGTTTTCTAGGTGTACATACATCAAAGGCCAACAACGTGACCACCGGAAAGATTTACAATACCGTGATCACCAAGGAGCGTGAGGGAGCCTATCTGGGCAAGACGGTCCAGATAGTCCCTCACATCACTGATGAGATCAAGCGCCGCATGCTGCTTCTGGGCCAGACCGGAGATTTTGATGTGGTGCTTACCGAGATAGGCGGAACGGTGGGCGATATGGAATCGCTTCCGTTCATAGAGGCCGTGCGCCAGTTGCAGTGGGAACTGCCAGAGGGCTCGTGCATGTCAATTCACCTTACACTGGTACCTTACCTGAGTGCCGCCAAGGAGCTTAAGACAAAGCCGACGCAGCACTCTGTCCAGATGCTGCAGCAGGCCGGCGTCCAGCCCGATGTTATCATCTGTCGTGCGGAGCATCCGCTAACTGAGGAGTTGCGCCGCAAGGTGGCCCTGTTCTGCAACGTAAAGCCCGGCCACGTAATCCAGAGCATCGATGCCTGGAGCATATATCAGGTTCCTCTGAATATGCATGCCGAACATCTGGACGAACTGGTAGTCCGCAAACTGGGCATTGAGAACTTCAATCAGCCTGACCTAAGGCTGCTTGAGGAGTTCCTGGACCGCCTGAAACACCCCGAAACCCAGGTCGATGTGGCTTTGGTCGGCAAATACGTATCGCTACAGGATGCCTACAAGTCAATACTTGAAGCTCTTGTGCATGCCGGTGCCGCCAACTCCTGCAAGGTTCATGTCCATTCCATAAACAGCGAGGAGATTACTGCTGTAAATGTTGCCGAAAAGCTCAAGGGCATGAAGGGAATCCTGGTCGCTCCGGGATTCGGGTCTCGCGGACTGGAGGGTAAGGTGGAGGCTATAAGATATGCACGGGAGAACAAGATACCTTTCTTTGGAATCTGCCTTGGAATGCAGATGTGCGTGGTGGAGTTTGCCCGCAATGTGCTGGGATTCAAGGATGCCGAATCAACAGAGGTCAATCCCGATACCACGCATCCGGTCATCGACATGATGGAGGATCAGAAAAAGACCACCATGAAGGGAGGAACCATGCGTCTGGGAGCCTACGACTGCGAAATCACCAAAGATACCCTGGCATACAAGATATACGGAACCAAACAGATCTCCGAGCGTCACCGTCACCGCTACGAGTTCAACGCTAAATACGCCGAGGACTTCAAAAAGGCCGGTCTTGTAGCATCGGGCCACAACCCCCAGACCGGCCTCACCGAAATAGTAGAACTCCCGCAGTCCGTACACCCGTTCTTCATAGGCTCACAGTTCCATCCCGAGTACAAAAGCACTCCCGAAACCCCGCATCCACTGTTCAAGGCATTTATTGCTGCTTGTAATAGTACAGCTTGCCGTTGATTATCACTATGCCTTGCGGCTGTCCCTCTATCAGGCGGCCGTTAAGGTCATAGATGATATCTGAACCCTGTACGGCAGGAATCAGTTTCACGTCAGTGGGATACTGCGTAAGGGTCCAGTTGGCAGCCATGTGGTTGTCGGCATTCAGGTCACGCAGCAGCAGTGCCGTAGTGCCAGACTGTTCCGATACGGGCCACGGAGCCACACTCATGTAAGTAACCTGGTCAACGACTATGCCCGCCGGATTGCTAAGGCGCACAGACTCACCGTTGTTGGAGAGTTTACCATCGGTCCACTGCCATACCTGATCGCCATTGACTTTAGGTGAAAGCTTGGAGGCATCGGCGGCAACATAGATGCTTTTATGTGCCGGAACCCGGCTTCCTTCGGGGAATGTGAATTCAAAGGCCTGGCTAAGCGAGTATCCGCTTATGTCAAATGGTATATCGGTCGGATTGTAAATCCTTATGTACTCTGACTCGGAATCAAGGGTGGGATGGTAGCAGATTTCGCTTATCACAGGCTCAATCTGCGGAGCCTCAGGCAAGTAACTTGAACCTATCTTCAGGTTGGCAGGCGTCAGCAGGTAATTTGTGGCCGATGTAAACTGCGGATCGCCGTACAGGTTGCCAATGGAGAGAGTGTCACCGTCCGAGAGCGATGCACTGAACCTGATGCTTGAGTTGGCATCGCACTGGTATGTCCGGTCATAACTGTTGGAGAGTATGCATTCATTTACCACGGCATTTCCGCCCAGACGGCCTTCAACCTTCTCGTAACAGGCCACCGGGGTTGCCACGGCAAAGAATGTGCATTTGTCCACATCTGCATGGCAAGAGTCCTTTACGGCAACGCCCATGTTGGTCTGAATGAATGTGGAGTTGCTCACCCTTACGGTTGAGCGCTGGCCCACGCTTATGCCCTTGTCTGTTATATTGTATGCCATCAGGCTGTCAATGACAACGTTCATGGCCTGCTCGCCTATATCCACGGCGTCACTGTTGCCGCCAAGGAAGTGATGGGCCACCACATCCCTGATGATTCCGCCGTCTATACCGTCAAAGTCAATGGCGTCAGTGTCAACCTTGTCATTGCCTATGAAAGTGCAATGCTCTACGCGTCCCGTGCCGTACTTAAGGTTGATAAGATCGCCAGTGACACGGCTGTGTATCACGCTGTTTGTGAGCGTCAAGTCACTGTAATGTGCAGCTATGGGATTGCTCGTCACATCCGTTATGTTGAGGTGGTCAAGTGTCAGTTGCGGACAGCCAAATGCCGATATGGCAGCCACACAGTTGTATAGGCGCGGGCCTTGACCGGCATCGTGCATGGTTGCATAGCTGACATCAGACCTGGAATCACTGTTTATGAAGCAGAGTGCCCCCCAAGCCTGGCCTGCATATTGCGGATTGAGCACAAAACGTATGCTGTCCGAACGGGTACCCTTAGCGGTAAGACCTCCGTGTACAATCATACAGGAGTTTGGTGCAAACCTTATCTCTACACCCGGTTCGACGGTAAGTCTTGCGCCTTTAATGACCGTGACGTCTGAGGCGGTATAATAAGGTGACTTGGACTTGAAGAGGGTCATATCAGTGAATATGGTATCGGGGAGAATGTTAAGTCCGTCGGGTTCATAAATAGCCTCCACTGCCATATCAGAATCTATGGACAGTTTGATTGTGGGGCTGGTTTGCCCGCTGAGCCTGTTCTGAGATGCGGTCTGGTCAAGCACGGCCAGAAGCTCAACGTCCATTATGATATCCGAACTGCTCCTGGATGTCTGGTGTACCTCTACGGCCAGGGTGTTTTCGCCCTGCCGTAGCCAGGACGGATCGATATCATATGTGACATACCTGATGGCGGCACGCTTGGGAACCGAATAGTTGTCTGCAAGCGGATTCGATTCAAAGTTCTCCCTCAGGTTGCTGCGGATAATCTGCTTGCCGTTTAGCCATACTACAGCGCCGTCGTCACGCAAGAGGCGTAGCTTTATCTGTAGGTAGGATGCGGGATCATCGTCAACGCTGAATTTACGTCGGAAATAAGTGGTGACATATTTGGAGTTGGCTGAGCCGTAGTTTACGGTAGTCTTAATCAGGTCCGTCATCTTGTTGTCGGTGTCATATCCCAGAGGCGATGCTCCCGTTTTCCATCCGGAGTCATCAAACGAATCTGAATACCATGAAGCTGGGCTGCTTCCGTCATCAATGTACTTCCATTGGCTGCCGGTGGATATCAGTTTCTTTACGGCATTCTCACGCCAACCCTTGAACGTATATCCCACACGCTGTCCGGCAGTGAGGGTTATTTCCATGCCGGTAGGGTATGATCCGCTCCACTTGTCCTTGTCAATGGAGAGACCGTTGAACCTGAAACCGGATTTGCCGGTAAGGGTGAGCATTGCAGGGGCCCCGGCTCCGTAGTTCTCATACATATCCCAAAGCAGCACTATCGGGCGGCCGTTGCAGAAATCACGCAGATAACTGATACGGCTGCGCCATTGACGGGTCGATGTGAGCGCATTGCCGCTGTATGAGCTGCTGGTGCCCAGCCACCTCTGAACCTGCTGTTCCATTAGCGGCTCTATATCCTTGCTGTGCTCTGTCACCTGGCGTTGTATCTCCTCCGGATTGAACGCAGTGAACAGGAGATCGGCTGCACGTTTGCAGAAATACCTACTGTAACCTTCATTCTTGAGCATTGATCCGAAAGGCATGTTGGCCTTACCGGCATACCAGTCGGTATAGTCATCGGCATAATTGTTGAAACCACGGTCGCCGTCAGTAAATATCCAGCGCCATACGCCTCCTTCCTTAGGCTTCCAGGCCATAGGGTTGTGGTTGACCGATGTGTTGTGGCTCCAAATCTGTGCAACCATGAAATCGGTGTAGTTCTCCACGTCCATAATGGCAGCCAGAGCGTCATAATTGCTCTGTACGCTCAGGTCTTTCTGCCACAGTTCCTTGTAATGGTTCCACTCCTCCCAATCGCCGGCCTCGACGTTCTGGTCGCCTTCAATCATGTCAAATGTACCGGCTTCAAGGCCGTAACGGGTTTCTATATACTCCTCGTTGACCTTTTCGCGAATATTGTGGATTCCAAGGAATTCTCCGTTAAGATATACCACCGACGGACGGAACGCCTGCAGGGCAAGATTGAGCCCGCCCCTGCGGCAAGCCTGTTGGAGCAGGCCGTCACGGAACATGGTGTAGTTCCAGTCGTTGCCCGATGCGCGCAGCGCAAAATCATCAAACTCGTTGCGCCCGTCGTCATGGAACAGCTGGTATGACAGTTTGCTCTCGCCGTATTTCTTCTTGAAATATACTCCAAGCATCTTCTGCGGCAGTTGCCATGCATACAGGCCGTTTATCTTTACGCCTGCAGGCTCGTTGAACGCAGCCCTGTCGCTGCCGTTGTTCTCATAGAGTTCTATGTTTACCGGAATCTCAAAATCGGCCTTTTCGTTATGTGCGTTGGTCCAACCGTAAATTCCATGCTCGGAGTCCCAGAAGTTGCCGCTCTCAGTTGCCAGCGATACTATGGGCAGACTGTGGCCCTGGAACTCATCATTAAGGAAATATGTCATGGTCTTGGTCAGACCGGGCATCTTGCCGTCCTCCAGTATGCGTGCCCTGAATACCGTAGTCTGGGTGAAGGTGAGGGGAGAAGTATATACATTTGACTCTTTGGTAGGCTCTGAACCGTCAGTGGTATAATAAACCACACCTCCCTGATCATTGGTGATGGTTACCGTAACGGATCCCGCATAGGCTCCGCCCTGTGTCAGTATAACCGGCTGGTTGGATCTGCCTGTATACCCCTGAGTGGTGTTGGCGGCACCGGGAGTGGGGATCATGAAGAAGACCGGCAATCCCGCATTATCTAAGGAACGGCCAAAACTCACATCGCCGTATTGCGGTCCGAATGACATGCTGTCAACCATCTTGCCGTCAGCATCAAAAAGACCCACCTCCTCACCGTCGGCACTCAACTTGAATCCGGCGTGTAGTCCGGTACCCAAGTCATCGCACCATATCAGCAGAAAGCCTCCGGCATTGACGGTTGTGTCGGGCAGAACGAACTTGGCGGGTTTGTTCAGGTTGTCTGTGATTGACCATCCGCGCAGGTTTACATCGGCCTGTCCGGCATTGTGCAGTTCTATCCAGTCAGCGTTTGCCCCGTAATCAGGATCCGTATTGGTGCTGCCGTTTGATGCCAGTACCTCATTTATTATAATCTGTGCTTTAGCGGGCATTGCTGCCATTATGGTCAGCACGGCCATGACCGAAAGGTAGTTTGAGAGTTTCATAATCAGGTCAGTTTCTTTTTATTGGATGTAAATATACTCATTTTCATAGAGATGACAAATTTGATGTCGTATATCAAGATGTTGCAAATTTGTTAGTTGTACTTACTAAATGTCAGAAATTTTGGAAATTTGATAGAATAAGGTAAAATTTCTCGTCTTTTTGAGAACAATGTATCAAAATGCGTTGTACCTTTGCACCAGAAATCAGAAACAACAATACATTTTTATGTTTATCGGTTTTAAGAATATAACCACTGTTCAGCTAAATAATAATCAGCAGCAGAATAATCAGAACCAGAATAATAATCAGGTTCCGATGGTTATACCTTTTGACCGGTCAGGTATGTAACTGTTGATTTAGATAAAGAAAAAAGAATTAAGGCTGGTCTTTTTAGACCGGCCTTTTTTTGTTTAACGATGCATCAAAACACAATAATTAACCTCAAATCAAAACACAATGAAAAAGATTGAAGCAATCATCCGTAAAACACGGTTTGAAGATGTCAAGGAGGCTCTTTTTGAGGCCGACATCAACTGGTTCTCCTACGCAGAGGTTCATGCTATCGGTCAGGCCCGTCAGGATCGTATCTACCGTGGTGTGATGTACAGCACTGATATCATTTCGCGTATTGAGATAACAATTATCTGCCGTGATCAGTTTGTACAGCCTGCCATCGATGCCATCATGGGAGCAGCCCGCACCGGTCAGGTGGGTGATGGCAGAATATTCGTGAGTCCTGTAGATGACACATGGTCAATCCGTACCGGAGAACACGGTGATACGGTTCTGGCCGACAAAAAGTAAAAACGGTTAAATCATTGAATTATGGAAGACATTATTACAACAGTAAGTGAGAGTAGCATAAGCGGACTGGATACAGTCTGGGTATTGATAGCAGCAATGCTGGTGTTCTTTATGCAGCCCGGTTTCGCGCTGGTGGAGGCAGGCTTTACCCGTTCCAAGAACACTGCCAACATACTCATGAAAAACTTTGTGGATTTCATGGTGGGATCCTTCCTTTTCTGGATGATAGGTTTTGGTTTGATGCATGGAGCCAACAACGGTTTTATAGGTGGCCTGCATCTGTTTGACTGGTCATTCATTGGTGACTCAAATGTTCCTGCCGAGTGTACTCTAATATTTCAGACAGTATTCTGTGCCACTGCCGCTACTATAGTATCGGGCGGTATGGCCGAGAGGACCAAGTTCTCCATGTATATTCTGATATCAATCATTATTTCAGTGGTTATCTATCCCATTGAGGGCCACTGGACATGGGGCGGCGGCTGGCTGAGCGAGCTTGGCTTTCATGATTTTGCCGGTTCAACAGTCGTTCATTCCTGCGGTGGCGTGATTGCTCTTGCCGGTGCAATGGTGCTTGGTCCCCGTATCGGTAAATACTCAAAGACAGGCGAATCACGCGCTATTCCCGGTCACAACCTTACATTCGGCGCTCTGGGCGTGTTCATCCTCTGGTTCGGTTGGTTTGGTTTCAACCCCGGTTCACAGCTGGCTGCCGAGGGTGCTGAAAACGCAATCGCAATCTCCCACGTAATGTGCACAACGAACATGGCTGCTGCCACAGGCGGACTGGCAACTCTGTTCCTTACATGGCTGGTATTCGGCAAACCTTCACTTTCACTGGTATGCAACGGCATCCTGGCAGGTCTGGTAGGTATCACGGCAGGTTGCGACCTGGTATCAATAGGCGGTGCAGCAATCATTGGTGCTGTATGCGGTGTTGCAATGGTTGGTTCAGTTGCCCTGATAGATAAGATCTGCAAGATTGATGATCCCGTTGGTGCTGTATCGGTTCACGGAGTATGCGGTATCCTGGGTACACTCATGACCGGAATGTTTGCCGTTGACGGCGGCCTGTTCTACGGTGGCGGCTGGCACTTCCTGGGTGTTGAGGCTCTCGGCTCGCTTGTAACATGCGTATGGTCATTCGGTCTTGGACTGCTTACATTCATAATCCTCAAGAAGGTTCACGGTATCCGCGTTGAGCCCAGAGTAGAGGAGGAGGGTCTGGATATCTATGAGCACGGAGAGACAGCCTACAACATCTGATTCCTTTAATTGAAAGCCGGATCCGGAACATACGGAGTTTGTTCGATCTGTATTTGATTCGTATTTAAAATCTTTACTATGTCCATAATGATTGGGTGGAATGAATTCCCGGTTCTTTGGATTCGGTTTTCAATTATTTAATAATTAAATCAATAACCATAATCAATAATAAAACTATGAAAAAGATTTTCTCAATAGCAATAATAATGATGGCAGCGGTCAGCCCGTTGCATGCAGAGATTGAAACTACAGTTGGTGCCGATGTCGTAAGCCGATATATATGGCGCGGATGTGATCTTGGCGATGCTTCCATACAACCCACATTTGGCGTCAGTGCAACCGGTTTTGACCTGTCACTATGGGGGAGCACCGGAATAGTTAACTGGACCGATACAAAAGAGTTTGATATCACTCTCAGTTACAGTGTTGCCGGATTGAGCGTTGGAGTTACCGATTATTGGTTCAATGTTGGACCGGAGCCTTACGGACGTTATTTCAAGTATGCAAAGGAAAGCACAAACCATGTGTTTGAGGCATTTGCAGGTTATGACTTGGGGTTTGCATCAATAAGCTGGTATACAAACTTTGCAGGCAATGACCTAAAGGCCGATGGAAGCAGCGCTTTCAGTTCCTATTGTGAACTGGCTGCACCTTTCAGTCTGGGTGGTGCGGAATGGACTGCAGCATTGGGATTTGTCCCCTTTGAAAGCCCGCTCTATGGAACCGAAGGCTTTGCAGTAACCAACATATCACTGACAGCTTCAAAAGAACTGGAGATAACAGAGAGTTTCAGTTTGCCTTTATCGGCCGGACTGACGGTTAACCCGTGTTCAGAGATGAGTTATCTTACCGTGGGCATATCGTTCTGAAAAGAGCATTCATTCGGTAATGTCCGGCTTAAAGGCGTGGCAGAAGAACCAGATTCTGCGCGCCTTTTTGTTTGTGGTAATATTTTCCATAAAAATCTTTTTGGTTGGAATGGTAAATCTTCGTTCATACCTTAGCATCGGCAATACCGGACGGCCGGTAGAAAATAATTAACACATAACATACTTGCTATGAAGAAGATAATTGATCCTGTCAGCACGGATTTGCTTAAGTCGCAACTGACCAAAGACAGGTTTTTGCGTACCACCAACCACGGAGGTAACGAGATTTATGTGGTTGATAACACCAATGCTCCCGATGTCATACGCGAGATTGGCCGTCTGCGCGAGGAGGCATTCCGTGCGGGAGGCGGAGGCACCGGCCGCGAGCTGGACATAGACAAGTTTGATACTGATGCGGCATACGGATACAAGCAGCTGGTCCTTTGGGATCCTGAGGCGGAACGTATCATCGGCGGATACCGTTATGTGCTGTGTGATGATATAGTCTATGACAAATACGGCCAGCCCATACTCACGTCATCGCATATGTTCCGTTTCTCCAGGAAATTCATAAAGAAAGAACTGCAGCATACAATTGAACTGGGCCGATCATTTGTGACCATAGACTATCAGAGTAGCAAGGGCGGTGCCAAAAGCATTTTTGCTCTTGACAACCTGTTTGACGGACTGGGAGCGCTGATGGTGATGTACAAGGGACGCATGAAATACTTCTTTGGCAAGATGACCATTTACCGCCAGTATCCCACACCGGCGCGTGAGATAATCCAGGTGTTCCTTAACAAATGGTTCGGAGCTGCCAAGATGCGCAGGGTCAAACTGGTCAAACCGGCCAGGGTAAAACGCCCCATCAAATATATGAAAGTACTTAAGGGACTGACTTTCAAGGAGGATTACCGCAATCTTAAGGCGTTTGTATCGGATTTTGGAGTGAGTATTCCGCCATTGGTAAACTCCTATATGAACCTGTCACCCAAGATGCAGTATTTTGGTACCGGCATAAACGATGAGTTCGGGGATATCTATGATTCAGGAATCCTGATACCTTTCAAGTTCATTGCTGATGACAAGTTGAACCGTCATGTCAAGACGCTCAAGCCCAAACTGCTGATTCCGCTCCGCAATCTGCTACGCAGGAAATATTGAATCATCTTTGAGTCCACTTTAAAGAATCTGAAGGCGTAAAGACATTTTGATTGGTTGTTTGTTTGCTTATTTCGGATGGAATGCTTTAATTTGCCCAAAGAAATATTGTTTCTATTTTATGTTGGGAATTGATAGTAAAGAATTGCCGGTTGTAAAAGGGCGTTATGCTACTAATGCGCGTAAGGCTGTTAAACGTGCGCATACTGGTCAACTGAACGCATCGGACAAGAAAACGATGACCCGTTCAGCAAAGATTTTGGAAGAATTTGTTGTAGTCAAAGAGTAGAAGGCATTGGAAAAGCAAAATCTTAATACCAGAAAACTTACCATTGAGAAAACAAAAGATTCCAGTTTGTTAAGTGATTTCTCGTGTGGAATAGAATCTATAGACGATTTTATTCATAGTGAGTTGCAATCATACGTTGATATGGGCAACTGTCAGTTGTTCTTAGTAAGAGAGAACAGTGTCATTGTGGCTATGTATTGTCTTGACAATCTTAATCTCTATATATCGGAAATGACAAAGAGTAAGATGCGTGAAGGAGCCAAGCCTATGCCTCAAAAGGACCTGGATCCAGATGATTTTTATTGGCTTAAACCGTTTTTTGATTCTGTAGAGATAACGTATCTGGCAGTAGATAAAAGCAAGCAGCATAATCATATAGGTTCATTCATTATAGAATACATCCTTAAGGAGATTGCCGCAGACAATAATAACATTTGCGATTTTGTTGCTGTCAGAGCATTAAAGTGTAATGGTTATTCGGCCATTCCATTTTATAAGAAATGTGGATTTTATGCTGCCGAAGAAGAGCAAGCTGAACGGAATCTTTTCATGTATCGTGTCGTGATACGATAATGGATATTGCATATACATAAATTATAATAACACTGGTTTTTAGAATTCCAAACCAATATGCCAGAGCTTTAACATAATCAACATCTTTATGGCTCTTATATTTTGTTTTTTTATAAGATGCCGCGAAATAGTTATTTATAACATATTTTTTTCCTTAGTTGGAGCGTAAGAAATCCATAGGTAAGCGGTCGGGGAAAACCTCCAGAATGTGTTTTGACAAAATGTAAGGCTATTATATATGAAGGTGACAAAATGTAAGCGAAAGAAATTTTTCGCTGATAAAGTGATTTTTTTGCAAAATGCTTTGGCATGTAAAAAAGAGTGCTTACTTTTGCGCCATAATTAGCAAAAACAGATATGGCTAAAGTTTTGGCTTACGTTGCCAATAATAATCAGAATAACCAGAATCAGAACCAGAATAATCAGGTTCGGATGGTTACTTCTTTTGGCCAGCGGGAAAGCTAATCATTCAGGGTATATAAAGAACAAGACATAAAAGACTGGTCAATCTGATCAGTCTTTTTTTTGTTCCATACCCACGGACCGATAAACAACAAAAACAATAAATACTATGTGTGGAATAGTTTCAATCTTCAGGATTAAGCAGCAGTCGGAGCAGTTACGTCAGCAGGCTCTTGAGATGAGCCGCAGGATTCGCCACCGCGGTCCGGACTGGAGCGGAATATGGTGCGGAGGCTCTGCTATACTGGCTCATGAGCGCTTGAGTATCGTTGATCCCCAGTCGGGCGGTCAGCCCCTTTTCAGTGAGGACCGTCTGCAGGTGCTGGCCGTTAACGGTGAGATATACAACCATCAGGCTATACGCCGCGAATATGAAGGCCGATACACGTTCAGTACCGGCAGTGACTGCGAGGTTATCCTGGCGCTGTACCGCGATGCTGTACGTGCAGGCGGCAGTCAGGAGGACTTTATCCGCATGCTGGAGCGACTGAACGGCATTTTTGCCTTTGCCCTGTATGATGCAGAGCGTGATGAGTATCTGGTGGCGCGTGACCCCATAGGCGTTATACCTCTATATATAGGAAAGGATAAGGAGGATCATATCTGCGTAGCCAGTGAGCTAAAGGCTCTTGAGGGTATCTGCACCGAGTATGAGCCGTTCCTTCCGGGACATTTCCTGAGCAGCCGCACAGGTCATATCGAGCGCTGGTACACCCGTGACTGGTTCAAATATGATGCCGTGAAGGACAACAAGGCCGATGTAAAGGAGTTGCACGATGCACTTGAGGCTGCAGTCAAGCGCCAGCTTATGTGTGATGTGCCCTATGGAGTACTTCTTTCGGGTGGTCTGGACAGTTCGGTGATATCGGCCATTGCCAAGAAAAACGCAGCACGCCGCGTTGAGACCGATGACCAGCAAGAGGCCTGGTGGCCGCGTCTGCACTCTTTTGCAGTAGGTCTTAAGGGTGCTCCGGATCTGGCCAAGGCGCGTGAGGTGGCCGAGCACATAGGTACCGTACACCATGAAATCAACTACACGGTCCAGGAGGGTCTGGATGCTATAAGAGACGTAATTTATTTTATTGAAACATACGATGTTACAACCGTGCGTGCCAGCACTCCTATGTACCTTCTTGCCCGCGTTATACGCAGCATGGGAATCAAGATGGTACTTAGCGGCGAGGGTGCCGATGAGGTCTTTGGAGGCTACCTCTATTTCCATAAAGCTCCAGACGCGCAAGCTTTCCATGAGGAGACCGTACGTAAAATCTCAAAACTTCACCTTTATGACTGCCTGCGTGCCAACAAGTCACTTGCAGCATGGGGCGTTGAGGGACGCGTTCCGTTCTTAGACAAGGAGTTCCTGGATGTGGCAATGCGCATGAACCCTGAGGTCAAAATGTGCCCGGGTAATAGTATTGAAAAACGTGTGGTGCGGGAGGCTTTTGCCAATATGCTGCCGGAGAGTGTTGCATGGCGCCAGAAAGAGCAGTTCAGCGACGGAGTGGGGTACAGTTGGATTGATTCTCTCAAGGAGATAACCGCAGCTGCCGTCAGTGACGGGCAGATGGCCCATGCGGCAGAGAGATTCCCCATAAACACTCCCATGAACAAGGAGGAGTACTACTACCGCTCACTATTTGAGGAGCATTTTCCAAGCGAGTCTGCAGCGCGTTGCGTACCCAGTGTTCCAAGCGTAGCCTGCTCTACTGCAGAGGCTCTCAAGTGGGATGCAAGTTTCAGCAAACTGAACGATCCCAGCGGCCGTGCGGTAAAGGGTGTACATGAAAATGCCTATAAATGAGTGCATAAAGTGACAATAATTACGGATTAAACATATTTTAAGTATCAATTTGAGAATATAATTAACGTTTTGTGTACAAAAAGTTGTAAGAATACGTAATTTTGCATCGTTTTGTATGCAGATGAATAAAAACACCAAAAACATAAAGCTATGAGTAAACTTAGATTTGATGTGGTGCAGGATGCTTTCAAGAAGAAGGCTGCTGCTGTGGAGACACCCGGAGGCAAGATTTCCGACTATTTCGGAGAGTTGGTATTCAACCGTGACAAGATGCGCAAGTATCTTGACGCAAAGACTTTCAATGCTCTGGTCAACTGCATCGACAACGGTGCTCATCTGGACGCTGCCACTGCCGACGGCGTGGCTGCAGGTATGAAGACCTGGGCTCTTGAGCACGGAGTCACACACATTACTCACTGGTTCCAGCCTCTTACCGACGGTACAGCCGAAAAACACGACTCATTCATGGAGTATGACGGCAAGGGCGGAATGATTGAGACCTTTGACGGTAAGGCACTCGTGCAGCAGGAACCCGATGCTTCATCATTCCCCAACGGTGGTATCCGCGCCACATTCGAGGCCCGTGGCTATACCGCATGGGATCCCACATCACCTGTATTCATTCAGGATGATACCCTTTGCATACCTACCATATTCATATCATATACCGGCGAGGCTCTTGACTACAAGACACCGCTCAAGAAGGCTCTTAAGGCTGTCAATGATGCAGCTCTGCCTATCTGCCGCATGTTTGACCCCAAGGTAAACAAGGTAATCTCATACCTGGGTTGGGAGCAGGAGTACTTCCTGGTCGATGAGGACCTCTACGCCGCACGTCCCGACCTGATGCTTACAGGCCGTACGCTGATGGGACATGCATCGTCCAAGAACCAGCAACTGGATGACCACTACTTTGGCGCCATTCCTTCACGCGTGGCAGCTTTCATGCGTGACATTGAGATTGCCGGTTACAAGCTTGGTATTCCGCTTAAGACACGTCATAACGAGGTAGCACCCAATCAGTTCGAGCTGGCTCCCATCTATGGCGAGACCAACCTCTCAAACGACCAGAACCAGCAGATGATGAACACCATGAACTACATAGCCCGCAAGCACGGATTCGTGGTGCTGTTCCACGAGAAGCCGTTTGACGGCATAAACGGTTCGGGTAAGCACAACAACTGGTCACTCGGTACCGATACCGGCACACTGCTGCTTGCTCCAGGTAAGGACGCTATGGGTAACCTGCAGTTCGTTACATTCTTTGTAAACGTCCTGGCTGCCGTACAGAAGCACAATGACCTGCTCAAGGCATCTATAGCAACCGCAACCAACGCACACCGTCTGGGCGCCAACGAGGCACCTCCCGCAATTGTATCGGCTTTCCTGGGTCGTACCATGACCGCCGTACTCAAGAAACTGCTTGAGGTTCCGTCCGATACCCCCATCGAGATTGCCGGAAAGAAGGGCAAGTCTCTGGGCCTGGTTGAGATACCTGAGATATTCGTTGATAACACCGACCGCAACCGTACATCACCGTTCGCCTTTACCGGTAACCGATTTGAGTTCCGTGCCGTTGGTTCAAGCGCTAACTGCGCAGGTGCCATGACAACCCTGAACGCAGCAGTTGCAGAGCAGCTCATTGCATTCAAGAAGGATGTTGACAAGGCCATGAAGGCCGGCAAGCCCATGAACATAGCCATCATGGATACCCTTAAGCCTATCATCAAGAGCATAATCGATGTGGTTTGCTTTGACGGTAACGGTTATACCGATGAGTGGAAGAAGGAGGCCAAGAAACGCGGTCTGGATGTTGAGACCAACGTTCCCAAGATGTTCAAGGCATTTACAACCCCCAAGGCTATAGAACTCTTTACCAAACTGGGCGTGTATTCAGAGAAGGAGCTTGAGGCCCGCAACGAGGTCAAGTGGGAGACATATACCAAGAAGGTACAGATTGAGGGTCGCGTGATAGGCCGTATGGCTATCAACCATATCATTCCCGCAGCTCTGGCTTATCAGACCAAACTGCTCAAGAACATTGACCTTATGAAAGATGTGTTTGGTGAGCAGTATTCGGCTATGGCCGGTGTAAGCATGGGTATCGTTACCCGCATATCGGAACTTGTTACGGATCTGCGTCAGCAGGTTGACAGCATGGTAGAGGCCCGCAAGAAGGCTAACGTCATCGAGGATGAGTACGAGAAAGCTCTGGCTTACCACGAGATTGCAGAGAGCCTGTTCCCGCTGCGCAAGACCATCGATAAACTTGAGGAGATTGTGGACAACGATATGTGGCCGTTGCCCAAGTATCGTGAGCTCCTCTTTATCAATTAATTTAGAATTTAGAGTTGAGAATTGAGAATTAGGGTGGCCGCCTATAAGCGGCACCCTTTTTATAGAAAACACGAGTGTGGTAATAACCATTGCAGAAAAACAAATTCCTATGATAAAGACACGTGGATTATACGATCCTCAGAACGAGCATGATGCCTGCGGAATAGGCATGATGGTCAATCTGAAGGGAAACAAGACGCACCAGCTGGTGGATGAGGCCCTGACGCTGCTTGAGAACATGAAGCACCGCGGAGCCGAGGCTGCCGATAACAAGAGTGGTGACGGTGCCGGAATAATGGTCCAGATACCTCATGAGTTCATTCTGCTTCAGGGTATTCCTGTACCCGAGCGTCTGCACTATGGTACAGGACTGGTGTTCCTGCCCAAGGACGGCAAATTGCGTGAGCAGTACCTGGATATTATCCGTCAGGAGACCGAGAAGATGGGACTGCAGTTGTCAAATACCCGTGACGTTCCCGTAAACAGCAATATCCTGGGTGATGCAGCGCTGGCAACCGAGCCTGCCACAGTCCAGATATTCGTGACCGGAGCCGCCCAAATTGACGGTCTTGAGACCAAGTTGTATAAGATACGCAAACATGTGGAGCAGCGTATTGACAACCGTGATTTCTATATCGTATCACTGTCAAGCCGCATCATGGTATATAAAGGTATGCTCACATCGACACAGCTCCGTGAGTACTATCCGGACCTGAGCAGTCCCAACTTTACCAGCGGCATTGCGATGGTGCATTCCAGATTCAGCACCAACACATTCCCTACATGGTCATTGGCCCAGCCTTTCAGAATGCTGGCTCACAACGGTGAGATTAACACCATTCGCGGCAACCGCGGCTGGATGGAGGCGCGTGAGAGCGTGCTGTCATCGGAGGCACTTGGTGAGGTGCAGGACATTCATCCAATCGTACAGCCCGATATGAGCGATAGTGCATCGTTTGACAATGTGCTGGAGTTTTTTGTACGCTCCGGTATGTCCCTGCCGCACGCAATGGCCATGATGATCCCTGAGTCTTTCAATGAGAAGAACCCCATAAGCGACAAACTCAAGGCATTCTATGAGTACCATTCAATACTTATGGAGCCTTGGGACGGTCCTGCCGCCATGCTCTTTACCGATGGCCGGTATGCCGGAGGTATGCTGGACCGTAACGGTCTGCGTCCCGCACGTTACCTTATTACCAATGACGGAATGCTTATCATGGCATCCGAGGCCGGATGCATACATGTGGATGCCGCCAGCATCATGGAGAAAGGCAAACTGCAGCCCGGCAAGATTCTGCTTATTGATACCGACAACGGTCAGATATTCCGCAATGACGAGGTTAAGGATGCACTGGCCAGCGAGTACAGCTACGCTGATTGGCTCAGTGCAGGTCGAGTGGAACTGGGTAAGTTAAAGAGCGGACGTAAGGCCCCCAATGACGTAAAGGACTATGCACGCCGTCTGCGCGCATTTGACTTTACCCGTGAGGATATTGACCGCGTGATTGTGCCTATGTGCCAGACGGCTCAGGAGCCTCTCTCATCAATGGGTAACGACACCCAGCTGGCAGCTCTTTCGGAGCGTCCCCAGCTGCTGTTCAACTATTTCCGTCAGCAGTTTGCGCAGGTTACCAACCCGCCTATCGATCCCATTCGTGAGGAACTTGTAATGTCACTGACCGAGTACATCGGTGCCGTAGGCATGAACATCCTTACCCCCAGCGGCGAGCACTGCAAGATGGTACGCCTGCCGCAGCCGGTACTTACCAACACTGAACTGGACACCCTTTGCAACATCCGCTACAAGGGATTCAACACCGAGGTACTGCCCATACTGTTTGAGAAATCAAAGGGTGCCAAGGGTATGGCCGATGCCATTGAGAACCTCTGTAAGGAAGCCGAAAAGTCTGTCGATGCAGGTATCAACTACATCATCCTGAGTGACCGTGGTATAGATGATACTCATGCAGCCATTCCTTCACTGCTGGCCGTAAGCGCCATACACCACTATCTGGTATCTATCCAGAAACGTGTCCAGACCGCCCTGATTGTTGAGAGCGGCGAGATCCGTGAGGTGATGCATGTGGCTCTGCTCATGGGCTACGGTGCAAGTGCCGTGAACCCTTATATGGCATTTGCAGTCATCGATGACCTGGTTAAGAAGGGTGAGATACAACTTGACTATGAGACCGCCCAGCATAACTATATCAAGGCAGTCGATAAGGGACTCAAGAAGATACTCAGCAAGATGGGTATCAGCACCATACGTTCATACCGCGGTGCCAAGATATTCGAGTCTATAGGTATAAGCCAGGAGGTTCTCTCCAAGTATTTCGGAACCTCTTCATCCACTATCGGAGGCGTATCTTTTGACAGGATCTGCAAGGATGCCGTAAGCATGCAGCAGCAGGGATTCGGCAAGACTGAGCCGGATGATGTACTTCCGTTCATAGGCCAGTATGCATTCCGCAAGGACGGCATACGTCATGCATGGACACCCGAGGCCATTTCAACATTGCAACTTGCTACCCGACTGGGCAGTTACAAGAAATTCCAGGAGTTCTGCTCAATCGTGGACAATCGCCCGGAGCCGCTGTTCCTGCGTAACTTCTTCAAGTTCAAGAGCAATCCGATATCCATTGATGAGGTAGAGCCGGCAGAGAACATTGTAAAGCGCTTTATCGGTGCCGCAATGTCATTCGGAGCCATCAGCAAGGAGGCTCATGAGGCTATCGCGATTGCCCTTAACACACTGGATTCACGCAGCAATACCGGTGAGGGTGGTGAGGCCAGCGAGCGTTTCCATACTGACGTGGACGGAGTATCGCTGAGCAGCCGTATCAAGCAGGTGGCATCGGGCCGATTCGGTGTAACTGCCGAGTATCTGGTCAACGCACAGGAAATCCAGATTAAGGTTGCCCAGGGCGCAAAACCGGGAGAGGGCGGTCAGCTTCCGGGATTCAAGGTGAACGAGATCATTGCCCGTACACGTAACTCAATTCCCGGCATTTCGCTGATTTCGCCTCCGCCTCATCACGACATCTACTCGATTGAGGACCTGGCACAGCTCATCTATGACCTGCGTAACGTCAACCCCAAAGCCAAGATCAGCGTCAAGCTGGTGGCCGAGAGCGGAGTAGGTACCATCGCAGCCGGTGTTGCCAAGGCCAAGGCTGACCTGGTGGTAATATCAGGAGCCGAGGGCGGTACAGGCGCATCACCCGCATCATCAATCCGTTATGCAGGTATATCACCTGAGATAGGTCTGGCCGAGACACAGCAGACCCTGGTCCTGAACGGTCTGCGCGGTGAGATTGAGGTCCAGGTGGACGGTCAGCTCAAGACCCCGCGTGATGTGATATCTATGGCTCTTTTAGGTGCCGGTGAGTTCGGATTCGGAACTGCTCAGCTCATTGTTCTGGGATGCCTGCTTATGCGTAAGTGCCATACTAATGCCTGCCCGGTAGGTGTTGCTACCCAGGATCCGGCATTGAGGGCCAAGTTCCGCGGTCACAGCAAGTACCTTATCAACTACTATATGTTCATGGCTCAGGGCGTAAGGGAGTTGCTGGCTCAGATGGGATTCCGTAAGTTTGAGGATATCATAGGTCGTACGGACCTTATTGAGATTGATACCGCCAAGTTTACCGATAAGACCAAGGGCCTTGATTTCAGCCGTCTGCTTACCAGGATAGACGGAGACCTTTACAAGATTAAGGATCAGATACATGACTTGAGTCAGGTACTGGACCAGAAGATCATTAAGGAGTCGGCCCAGGCTATTGAGAGCGGCAGCAAGGTTGAACTCTCATATGATATAATCAACACAGACCGTGCCGCAGGCGCAATGCTTTCCGGCGAGATAGCAAGCCGTTACGGACATGACGGTCTGGCCGATGATACCATCAACGTAAGCTTTAAGGGATCGGCAGGACAGAGTTTCGGAGCATTCCTTATGAAAGGTGTAAGCTTCAGACTGGAAGGTGAGGCCAATGACTATGTAGGCAAGGGCCTCTCCGGTGGACGCATAGCGATATGCCCGCCCGCTGAATCCAAGTTTGACGCATCCGAGAACATCATAGCAGGTAACACCATTCTGTACGGTGCCACAAGCGGCGAGATATTCATAAACGGCCGTGCAGGCGAGCGCTTTGCAGTACGTAACTCAGGTGCCACAGCCGTTGTTGAGGGAGCAGGAGACCACTGCTGCGAGTATATGACAGGCGGCCGCGTGGTTGTGCTCGGTACCACAGGCAGGAACTTTGCAGCCGGTATGTCGGGCGGTCTTGCCTATGTATGGGACAAGAACCACAACTTTGACTACTACTGCAACATGGATATGATTGAGCTTGACCTTATTGAAGACAGGGCCGGTCGTGACGAGTTGCGCGGACTCATTGAGAAGCACTACAAATACACAGGCTCGGCTCTGGCCAATAAGATGCTGGACAACTGGAGTCAGTACGTAGGTGAATTCATACAGGTTACTCCTATCGAGTACCGCCGTATCCTGCAGGAGGAGAGGATGAAAGCGCTGCAGCAGAAGATTGACAATGTTCAGCGTGATTATTAAATCTTTAAAGTGACACTACTATGGGAAATCCAAGAGCTTTCTTGACCGTGCCCAGACAGGAAGCCGGTCATAGGCCGATACATGAGAGAATAGCTGATTTCAGTGAGGTGGAGCAGACGCTGAATGACAGCAGCCGTCAGCAGCAGGCTTCACGCTGCATGGACTGCGGCGTACCGTTCTGCCACTGGGCATGCCCGCTGGGCAACAAGCAGCCGGAATGGCAGGATGCAGTATATAAAGGCAAGTGGGAACTTGCATATAAGCTGCTCTCAGCCACAAATGACTTCCCCGAGTTTACGGGCCGTATCTGCCCGGCTCTGTGCGAGAAGAGTTGCGCGTTGAACCTCTGCATCGATGCTCCGGTAACTATACGCGAGAACGAGTGCTCGATAATTGAACATGCTTTCCGTGAGGGTTATATCCAGCCCAAGACATATGAGCGTAACGGTAAGAAGGTTGCCGTAATCGGTGCAGGTCCTGCAGGACTTAGTGCCGCAGTACGCCTTAACGCGCTGGGTTATGAGGTGACTCTGTTTGACAAGATGCCGTCAGCAGGTGGTCTGGTACGTTACGGAATACCCAACTTCAAACTGGACAAGTACGTGATTGACCGCCGTATGGAGATTATGGAGCAGGAGGGTATCAAGTTCAAGTTCAACACACCCGTTGACTTAAATAAACTGCCCGAGGGCTTTGACGCATACATAATATCCAACGGAACTCCTACCGCACGTGACCTCAAGATTACGGGCCGTGAGCTCAAGGGCGTATATTTTGCTCTGCAGATGCTTACACAGCAGAACCTGCGTCTGGCAGGACAGGAGTTCAGCCCGGAGGAGACCGTATCGGCCAAGGGTAAGAAGGTGCTGGTGATTGGCGGCGGTGATACCGGCAGCGACTGCATAGGAACATGCCACCGTCAGGGTGCCAAGAGTGTTACCCAGATTGAGATAATGCCCAAGCCTCCTGTAGGTTACAATCCAGCAACCCCGTGGCCGCAGTGGCCCAACATTCTCAAGACCACAACCAGCCATGAGGAGGGTTGCGAGCGCCGCTGGTGCCTTACTTCCAACAAGTTTCTGGATGACGGCAAAGGCAACCTTAAGGGCGTTGAGGTGGAGACCGTGGAGTGGGTACCGGATCCAAACGGCGGCCGCCCACAGATGAAATCTACAGGCAACAAGGAGATAATAGAGTGCGATATGGTGCTGCTGGCTATGGGATTCCTCAAGCCCGAGCATCCGCAGTACGCCCCGAACGTATTCCTGGCAGGTGACGCCAAGAACGGAGCAAGTCTTGTGGTCCGCGCTCTTGCAAGCGGCCGTGAAGTTGCCGCCCAGGTTGATAAATACCTGAAAGAACACGAATAAACCCGTTTATAGAGTCTTTCTTTATTCAATCAATTCGAGTAATTCGTGTAATTCGTGGTTTAAAAAAATGGGACCAATAAGTTTCACAAAGATGCAAGGCCTGGGAAATGACTACATTTACGTCAATACAATGGAGTGCCCTATAGCCAATCCCGAGCAGTTCTCCATACGCTGGAGTGACCGCCGTAAGGGCATCGGCTCAGACGGACTTATCATGATAGGTAAGTCAGCCATTGCCGATTTCAGCATGCGCATTTTCAATGCTGACGGCTCTGAGGCACGCATGTGCGGAAACGGTGCACGTTGCGTTGGTAAGTATCTGCATGACAAAGGATTAACCGCCAAGACCGAAATAAAGCTTGAGACCCTTTCAGGCATCAAGATTCTAAAGTTGCACTTAGGCGCAGACGGCACTGTGGAAACCGTTACGGTCAATATGGGGCAGGGAGTGCCTTTGAAGGTTAACGTTGGCGTTGGCATTGGCGTTGGCTTCCATCCGGCTGGTGTCAAGGAAGAGGGGATACTGATTGGTGAAACACTCAACGTTGGAGATGGCCCTACCGTATGCTCCGCCATAGATATGGGCAATCCGCATCTGGTAATGTTCGTGAAGGATGCTGAGAAGGCCCGTGTTGATGAGGTAGGGCCGTTTATGGAGCATCACAATATGTTCCCGGACCGCGCCAACATAGAGTTTGCCCAGGTGATTGACCGCAAACACATTCGTATGCGAGTATGGGAGCGCGGCAGCGGTATAACTTTTGCATGTGGTACAGGTGCCTGCGCAACGGCGGTGGCATCGGCCCTGCAGGGATATACGGATGCCGATGGCTGTGATGTGATAATGGACGGCGGTACGCTTACGGTCCAGTGGAACCCCGATACCAAGGAGGTCCTGATGACCGGTGCCGCAGAGTTTGTGTTTGAAGGTACTGTAACAGAATAAGATACATGATAAAAGCTAATCTGAATTTTTCAAAACTGCCACAGCGATACCTCTTTCTTGACATAGCCAAGAGGGTGGCTGCCTATAGTGGGAAACACCCCGATGCAGATATCATCCGCATGGGTATCGGTGATGTAACAAAGCCTCTGGCTCCTGTCGTAATTGAGGCCATGCACAAGGCGGTAGATGATTGCGCCGCACCTGATACCTTCCACGGTTACGGCCCCGAGCGCGGTTACCAGTGGCTCAGAGAGGCTATAGTCAAAGGTGACTACGCTCCGCTTGGAGTTCAGATGAACCCCGATGATATTTTCATCAATGACGGTGCCAAGAGTGATACCGGCAATATAGGAGATATCCTTGCACCCGGAACAGTGGTAGGCATTACAGACCCTGTATATCCGGTATATGTTGATACCAACCTTATGCGCGGCAATGTGATCAAGTACATTACCTGCAATGCAGAGAACGGATTCACAGGAGATATACCCAAGGAGAAACTGGATGTAATATATCTCTGCTATCCCAATAACCCCACAGGTGCAGTGATAACCCGCAGCAAACTCAAACAATGGGTTGATTACGCTCTTGAGGTCGGTGCGCTGATTATGTACGACTCAGCCTACGAGGCATTCATACGCGACCCCGAGATACCCCATTCCATCTACGAGATAGATGGAGCCAGAAACTGCGCCATAGAGTTCCGCAGCTTCAGCAAGACCGCCGGTTTTACTGGAGTAAGATGCGGTTATACCGTTATTCCACAGGAGCTTATGATTAAAGATGAAAGCGGCCAACCGGTTAACCTGAACGCTCTCTGGGAGCGCCGCCAAAGCTGTAAGTTCAACGGGGCATCCTACATATCCCAGCGCGGTGCCCTGGCTGTCTATTCAGAAAAGGGCCGTGCCCAGACACGTGCCACCATAGACTACTATCTGGAGACTGCCCGCATAATCAGACAGAATATGGATGAGTTAGGCCTGAACCCCCAAGGAGGAGAAAACGCCCCCTACATCTGGGCCCAAACCCCGGGTGGAATGACCTCATGGGATTTCTTTGACCTCCTTCTAAACAAGGCCCAGGTAGTGGTAACCCCAGGCAGCGGATTCGGCCCCGGCGGTGAAGGTTATTTCAGAATAACCTCATTCGCCGACCGCCAGCGAACCATAGAAGCAATGCAAAGAATTAAAAACGTGATAAAGAATGAATGACTTAACTGTTGATTGTTTTAATATGAACCACGAATTACACGAATTATACGAATTCAATAAATTGCATAATTAGAGTAATTCGTGAAATTCGTGGTTAAATAGAGGAACGGGTAAGTATATTTCAGACAGAAAAACTAATGGAGAAAGAAGCAATTCTGATTTTAGAGGACGGAACAAGGTACAAAGGCCGCTCATTCGGATACGAGAAATCCGTATCGGGAGAACTCGTGTTCTACACAGCAATGACCGGTTATCCGGAGAGTCTGAGTGACCCGTCATACAAGGGTCAGATCCTGGTGCCTACATTCCCTTTGATAGGAAATTACGGAGTGCCGGGAGATGAGACAGTCAATGGTATTTCAAAGTTCTATGAGTCGGACAAAATCCAGTGTTCGGCTCTTGTCATTTCTCAGTACTCGGCTGAATACAGCCATTGGGACTCGGCCAAGAGTCTGGGCGAATGGCTTAAGAAATGGGAGGTTCCGGGCATTTACGGTATTGATACAAGGGCTCTTACAAAGCGCTTGCGTGAGAAAGGAGCCATGCTGGGCAAGATAGTGTTCGAGGGTGAGGATATCCCGTTTTATGATCCTAATAAAGACAATCTGGTAGCCCAGGTGTCATGCCAAGAGATAAAGCAATACGGAAACGGCCGTTACAAGGTCCTGATGGTGGATTGCGGAATGAAGAACAACATCCTGCGCTGCCTGCTTCAGTATGACGTACAGATAAAGCGCGTGCCCTGGAACTACGATTTCAGCCATGAGGATTATGATGGCCTATTTATATCAAACGGCCCCGGTGACCCCGCAATGTGCACCGAAACCATAGAGCATATTCGCAAGGCACTGTCCGATGACCGTCCCATAATGGGAATCTGCCTGGGCAATCAGCTACTGGCACTTGCAGCAGGGGCCAAGACATATAAGTTGAAGTACGGACACCGCGGACACAACCAGACCGTACGCATTCCCGGCACCCATAAGTGCTTTGTGACATCGCAGAACCATGGTTTCGCCATTGATGACAGCACGCTGCCTGCCGACTGGGAACGAATGTTTGAGAACCTTAACGACGGCACGAATGAAGGTATTAAGCATAAGTCAAAGCCCTTCTTCTCAACGCAATTCCACCCCGAGGCATCAAGCGGACCTACCGATACGGGTAATCTGTTCGGTATGTTTGTGGAGAATATGATACAATACTCTAAGAAATGAATGATGCTATGGAAGATGTAAAGAGAGTACTTGTGCTCGGATCAGGGGCACTCAAGATAGGTCAGTCAGGTGAGTTTGATTACTCAGGATCGCAGGCCCTTAAGGCACTGCGTGAGGACGGCAAGTTCACGATACTTATAAACCCCAACGTGGCAACGGTCCAGACATCCGAGGGTGTGGCCGATGCCATCTATTATCTGCCCATCACTCCCGCATTTGTGGAGAAGGTTATACAGAAGGAGCACCCTGACGGCATTATGCTGGCATTCGGCGGTCAGACAGCGTTGAATTGCGGTGTGGAGCTCTTCAAGAGCGGCATACTGGAGAAATACGGCATCAAGGTGCTGGGTACGCCTGTTCAGGCCATCATCAATACCGAGGACCGCGAGCTGTTTGCCGATATGATGCGTTCCATAGGTGTCAAGACTCCTCACAGCGTGGCTGTAAACAACATGGAGGAGGCTCTTAAGGTAGTAAAGGAGATAGGTTATCCGGTAATAGTACGTGCAGCATATACGCTGGGCGGTCTTGGCTCAGGTTTCTGCTCCAATGATGACGAACTTAAGAAAGTTGCCGCATCGGCATTCTCATACTCCCCGCAGATTCTGGTAGAGGAGTCACTCAAGGGCTGGAAGGAGATAGAGTATGAGGTGGTGCGTGACCGCTATGACAACTGTATCACCGTGTGCAACATGGAGAACTTTGATCCGCTGGGCATACATACGGGCGAGAGCGTGGTTGTGGCTCCGTCACAGACCCTGAGTGACCATGAGTATCACAAGCTGCGCCGCATTGCAATAGATATAATCCGTCATGTGGGTATAGTGGGAGAGTGCAACGTACAGTACGCCCTGGACCCCAATTCCGATGATTACCGTGTGATCGAGGTCAATGCCCGTCTGAGCCGTTCATCGGCTCTGGCATCAAAGGCTACCGGTTATCCGCTGGCATTTGTGGCTGCCAAACTGGGTCTGGGCTACGGTCTGGATGAGATTCCCAACTCTGTGACCAAGGTAACTTCGGCCTGCTTTGAGCCAGCCCTGGATTACGTGGTGTGCAAGATACCGCGCTGGGACCTGGGTAAGTTTGAGGGCGTGTCACGTCTTATAGGCTCCAGCATGAAGTCTGTGGGCGAGATCATGTCCATAGGCCGCACCTTTGAGGAGGCTATCCAGAAAGGTATGCGTATGATTGGGCAGGGTCTGCACGGATTTGTGTGCAACAACGTGCATGTGCCCGATATCGAGGCAGAGCTGCTGAATCCTACCGACCGTCGTCTGCCGGCCATAGAACTGGCTTTTGACCAGGGTTATACCATAGATAAACTGCATGACCTGACCAAGATAGACAAGTGGTTCCTGTGGCGCCTCTATAACATTCACCGCATCAAGGAGCAGCTCTCTGAGGCTGCTGACATAAATAGCGTAAGTGAAGACCTGCTCCGTGAGGCCAAGTGCATGGGATTCAGCGACTACCAGATTGGTAAACTCACTATCAAGGGCGATAAACTGAATCCTCACGAGAAACAGGCAGCAGTACGTAAATATCGTAAGTCATTGGGTATATTGCCTGTGGTCAAGCAGATAGATACGCTGGCTGGCGAGTATCCCGCATTCACCAACTACCTCTATATCACATATAACGGAACGGAGAACGATGTCACGTTTGAGCAGGACGGCAAGTCGGTTATTGTGCTGGGCAGCGGTGCCTACCGCATTGGCTCCAGCGTGGAGTTTGACTGGTGCGGTGTGGCTGCCGTAAAGAAGATTCAGGAGATGGGTTACCGTGCGGTCATGATAAACTACAATCCTGAGACAGTAAGTACCGATTACGATACCTGTGACCGCCTGTTCTTTGATGAACTTACACTGGAGCGTGTACTTGATATATGCGATATGGAGGCGCCCAAGGGCGTGATAGTATCCACCGGCGGACAGATTCCCAACAATCTGGCACTGCTGCTGGATCATGAGGGTATCAACATCCTGGGCACATCGGCCAAGAGCATTGATATGGCCGAGGACCGTCAGAAGTTCTCGGAGATGTGTGACTCGCTTGGCATTGACCAGCCGCGCTGGAAAGAGCTTACCAGCATGGACGATATCTGGAGTTTTGTGGATGAGGTGGGCCTGCCTGTGCTTATCCGTCCGTCATACGTGCTGTCCGGTGCTGCCATGCGTGTGGTAAGTGACCGTGCGGAGTTGGAGACGGCACTGAACAATGCCGCTGTGGTAAGCCAGGAGCATCCTGTTGTGGTGACCGAGTTCCTGCAGCGAGCCAAGGAGGTTGAGATTGATGCTGTGGCCCAGAACGGCGTGATAAAGTGTTACGCAATCAGTGAGCATATAGAGTTTGCCGGCGTACACTCGGGCGATGCCACGGTGGTTTTCCCGGCTCAGAAGCTTTACTATGAGACTATCCGTCAGATCAAGAAGATTTCCAAGAAGATTGCAGCAGCCCTGAACATATCAGGCCCGTTCAATATACAGTTCCTGGCCAAGGAGAACAGCATCAAGGTCATCGAATGCAACCTTCGGGCTTCCAGAAGCTTCCCGTTCGTAAGCAAGATCACCAAATACAACTTTATCGGAATGGCTACGGAGATAATGTTGGGTAAGGAGGTAGAGCCTTTCGGCAAGACGTTTGCCGATATAGACTACGTGGGCGTAAAGTGCTCACAGTTCTCATTTGCCCGTCTGCTCAAGGCCGATCCCATACTGGGCGTGGATATGGCATCTACGGGTGAGGTGGCATGCATAGGTGACAACTACCATGAGGCTCTGCTCAAGAGCATGATATCGGTAGGCACTCGCGTTCCTTCAAAGGAGAAGGGCATACTGCTGTCATCGGGCCCCACCAAGTCCAAGATTGACCTGCTGGATGCCGCCCGCATACTGCAAGACTACGGCTATAACATTTACGCCACCAGCGGTACTGCCCGTTTCCTTGAAGAGAACGGCATAAAGGTTAAGGAGGTGCTGCACTGGCCGGATTCGGATGAGAAGCCCAATGTTATTGACTATATGCGCAGCGGCAGAATAGACTTGGCCATAAACATTCCCAAGAACAACACTCCGCGTGAGCTTGAGAACGGCTACAAGATACGTCGTACGGCGGTTGATTTCAACATCCCGCTCATTACCAACGCGCGTCAGGCCAGCGCATTCATCTACGCTTTCTGCAAGATTGGGGTAGATGGCTTGGCTATAAAGCGCATTGACGAGTATATCTGACGCTGTTTTGTGTTTATCGGGACCAGATGGATTTGTTGATGGTGCCTTCGACAGTCTCTTCAATGGCATCGTCCAGGGCAGGGAAGAGATCCATCACTATTAGAGACTCCAACTCATTGACTGTGCACCAGTAGTAGTCGGGCTCGTGATGGGTGGGCTCGTTGGGCAGAACCATGGCAATGCTTTGCCACCTGCCGTTGGCCTTTAGCAGCATAGCCTTGAAGAATGCGTCGGGAATAACCACTTTGTGCTCTCCCAAGGTGCCGTATCTGTTGGTGCCGATAATAGGACCGCACACTACATAGACGCTCCCGTAGCGGGTAGCCATACGGCGCGCCAGGCTCTCGGTGTTGGCCCAATCACCGCTGTTAAGGTCTCCGTTCTGCGGGCAGATGTTGCTCATGTAGAAACTCTCTTCATAGGCTTCTGTTGACCAGCGCATATCGGCCTTGGGAGCCATGTGTCCGCGTTGCCAGCCGTCATTGTTTCTGTAGTCCTCGCGGTAAGCCGTGCGCTTGCCCTTGGTGTTGGGGTCAAAGCGGAATATCTCTTCGCCGCGCACTTTCTCCGGGGGATTAACCTCATCGGCCGTAAGCTCCCATGCCACCCAGTCCGGAATCATGGTCTCGCGGTTGTACAAAGTGGCATAACCTGTATGAACAAAAACCTGTGAATCGTCCGATGCCTCCGGCCACTCCATATGGCTCGTAGTTGTGCTCTGGCTCATGTTCTGACTGCATGCAACCTGTGTAAGGCACAGCATGGCAGACAATATGATATTCAATTGTTTCAACACCATTTCTTTTTTTTTCTTCAAAGATATATAATCTCTCCCAGTACAAAAGGGGACAGACCCCAATTGTACTTTTTTTGCTGTTGAAAACTTAATGTCTGATGATACAATTGGGGTCTGTCCCCTTTTGTATCTTTGTGATATGGGAAAATTCAGCACAATCTTTAAGTCTTCAATCCTTGCAGGAATCTGTATCGGGATTGCCGGATTCGGGTATCTGGCTCTGGGTGGTGTAGTGGGGGCGGTTCTGTTCGCTTTCGGACTCATTACTGTGGTTTGTTACAAGCTTAAGCTCTATACCGGTACGGCGGGATTCATTGAGAAGGGGCAGGTGGGTGACCTTCTGCTTATCCTGGCCGGTAACATCGTGGGCTGTCTGCTGGTGGCTTTGCTGGCCAGGGTGTCGCCTATGCCGTTACAGGAATCTGCACAGAAGATTCTGGAGGGCCGATTGGCTATCGGACCGTTACGTGCCGGACTGCTGGCAATAGGTTGCGGATTCCTGATGACCACGGCCGTTACTTTTGCACGCCGTAACCAGTGGCTGCCGCTGCTGTTTGCAGTCCCAATGTTCATACTGTGCGGATTCCCTCACTGCATTGCCGATGCGTTCTACTACCTCACGGTTCCGTTTGGTTTTATTGCGGAGAACCTGGGGAGTGTGCTGCTTCTTTATGTCTGTCTGGTTATAGGCAATTTCATAGGCTGCAACCTGTACAGGCTTATCATGATTGGTGAGGAGAAGGTATGATAGCCAGGCTGCCTGACCTCTCGGCTTAGATAAATAAACGGTTATTGGTTTTATCTTCTCCGCCCGGCACCGGTGTACATCTGTAGCATGTTCATGTCTGTCCATCGGGTCGGTTGCAGATTGGAGTCGGTCATATCGGCATCCAGGGTGGTTATACGGCCAGCCAGTGTCAGGTCTGCAAATGAGCAGAACAGGTCTATGGAGCCGGGAAGCCAGTTGGCCACTTCATGTCCGATGCCGTCAAAACGTATGAACCAGTGTGCGATATCCTGACGGTTCATTGCCTTATCCACTTTCTTGGCCCCGAACAGTTTTGATGAGAGTGGCATTCCAAAACTCTTGTAATTGACAATCCTGTCCTTTTTGCCGTGCATCAGCATTGTGGGTGCAGGAGCTGTGGCGTATTTGAGGTCATGCTTGCGGCACATGATTCCGCCGGAGTAGGGAACCACAGCTGCAGGTTTCCAGCCGGATGGAAGGGCCGATGCCTCAGGCAGGGAATTGGACCGGCTGTAATCCAGCTGCAGGACCGTGATAGCACCTGCGGAGCTGCCGGTCAGTATTATCCTGGATGGATCGATGTCCAGCATATCGGCATTGGAGCAAACCCATGCTACCGCTGCGGCACAGTCCTCGACGGCAATGTCAATACAGTATTGGAACAATCCTGTGGCTTTAAACAGTGTGCTGTTGGCGGCAACCATCTCTTTGTTACGTAATCCCAGGCGGTAATCGATAGAAATAACAGTGAAACCACGCTGCAAAAGGGCTTGGGCGGTCTCTTTCTGGTGTTGGTTGTTACGCGCTCCGGCAAAGAACCCGCCACCGAAAAGCGTTATCACGGCAGCTTTGTCGGGTCTGGGATTGTCCGGCCTGTAAACATCCAGAAACAGGGTGGAGTCACGTTCCACATAACTGTAGGTGGTGCATTCCGGCAGACGGTTTCTCTGCGCTGCGACACAGGTCGGCACCATCAGGAGGAGTATACCTGACAGAATGTATATTATATGTCGTAAAAGGTTTCTCATCAATTGAAAGAAATAGGTTAGCAAGACGTAAAGATACGGGAAAATGCTAAATTTGCAACAATTATACAAAACAATTGATATGAAGAAAGCTATTGTAATACTTGCTATGGCATTGGCCGTAACATCAGTCCGGGCCGATGAGGGTATGTGGATGTTGCCTACACTAAAGAAAATGAATCAGTCCGATATGAAGAAACTTGGTCTTAAGATAGGCGTATCGGATATCTATAATGAGAAGAAGGCTTCAATCAAGGATGCAGTGGTACACTTCGGCGGCGGTTGTACGGCCGAAATCATCTCTGATAAGGGCCTGCTGGTAACCAACCATCACTGCGGCTACTCCAGCATTCAGGGGCTGTCAACTCCGGAACACAACTATCTGGAGGACGGATACTGGGCTATGAGCCTGGATGAGGAGATTCCGGTTCCGGGTCTGACGGTGACATTCCTTCAGAGCATGACCGATATTACCAAGATGAAACAGGACAAGGCCGATGCCCTGCTGGAGAAGATAAAGAAGGAGAATCCGGACTGTCAGGTGCAGGTTACCGGTTTCTATAATGACAACCAGAAATATATTATAGTAAATAAGGTATATCGTGACGTAAGGTTTGTGGGCGCTCCGCCTGCATCGGCCGGTAAGTTCGGAGGTGAGACCGACAACTGGATGTGGCCGCGCCATACCTGCGATTTCAGCATGTTCCGCGTCTATACCGACCGCGACGGCAATCCTGCGGATTACAGCAAGGACAATATCCCGCTGCGTCCCAAGCAGTTCCTGAGCATATCGCTCAAGGGTATAGAGGAGGGCGATTTTGCCATGATAATGGGTTATCCCGGTCGTACCCAGCGTTTCCAGACCGCTGCCCAGCTGGAGCAGATGATGGAGGTGCAGGATATCCGCATAGCAGCCCGTACAGTACGTCAGGATGTGATGTGGCAGGGAATGCGCTCCAACGATACCATCGGTCTGCAGTATGCCAACAAGTATGCATCATCGGCCAACGGCTGGAAGAAATGGCAGGGCATGAGGGAGTGTTTTGCAAACCTTGATGTCATAGGGCGTCAGCGTCAGAAGGAGGCCGATTTCATGTCATGGGTAAACGCCAAGCCCAAGCGCCAGGCCAAATACGGAAATGTGATTGATGTGATTGCTGAGAACGTCAGGAAGAATACCGAGTACAACCTGCGTAATTCCGTGTTCAGCGAGAGCCTGGGCAACATAGAACTGCTCCGTATTGCGCAGATGAACAGTGCGGACCGTGAGACATTCTACCGCAACTACAGCCCGTCACTGGACCGCGACATCACAAAGGCGATGGTCGGGTTCTACATGGATAATGCCAGCCCCAAGGATTCACTGGACCTTTCAAAACTGAATGTGGACAACATATTCATATACAGCGCTTACACCAGTCCTGAGAGACTTGCCTCTTTTGATGGTCAGGACCTGTCGATGGATCCCACCACAGACCTTAACGCACAGTTGAGTGCTGCCCGCCGTCGCATAAATGCGTCTTACTCTTATGATGCTGCAGCCTTACGTGACTCTGCATCACATCTTTTCACCGCCGGACTTATGGAATGGACCAAGGGTGCTAAGTCATATCCCGATGCCAACTCCACCTGCCGCCTTACATACGGAACCGTGCAGGGTTATACCACCAAGGAGGGTAAGCATTATGACTTCTACACCAACATGAAGGGAGTGATTGACAAAGAGGATCCTACCAATTACGAATTCCGCGTTCCTGCCCGTCAGAAGGAACTGTATCAGAAACGTGACTTCGGTCAGTATGCAGGTCCTGACGGTGAGGTTCCCACATGTTTCATCACCAATCTGGATATTACCGGCGGTAACTCCGGCAGCCCCGTGATGGATGCCCAGGGTAACCTTATCGGCCTGGCCTTTGACGGCAACTGGGAGGCTATGAGCGGTGACGTGATATTTGAGCCTGAGCTGCAGCGTTGCATCTGTGTGGATATCCGCTATGTGCTGTGGATGATGGATAAGTTTGGCGGCGCCGGCTATCTGCTGGATGAGATGAATATAGTAAAATGAAAAAACTGGTAGTCTTGAGCGGCTCCGGCATAAGTGCCGAGAGCGGCATATCAACATTCCGCGGCGGTAACGGCCTGTGGGACAATGAGCCTGTAGAGGCTGTGGCCACTATTGACGGCTGGTATCGTGATCCTGCGCGTGTATTGCGTTTCTACAACGAGCGCCGCGCCCAGCTGGCAACCGTTGAGCCCAATGAGGCACACACCATTCTGGCTGAGTTGGAAAAGGATTTTGAGGTTACGGTGATAACCCAAAATGTGGACAACCTGCATGAGCGAGCCGGTAGCACCAATATCATCCATCTGCATGGTGAATTGACCAAGGTTCGTCCCGAGGATACCTATACTGATATGGACTGGTGGAGTGAGCGCTATGTGCAGGACATCGGTTATAAAGCAATAAATCTTGGTGACAAGGGCGGTCCGCATAATACGCAATTGCGTCCGTATATAGTATGGTTCGGGGAGCAGGTGCCTAATCTGCAGAAGGCTGCCGAGGCAGTGAGTAGGGCGGACATTTTGCTTATTGTAGGCACATCAATGCAGGTCTATCCCGCAGCAGGTCTCTATCAATATGCTCCATCGGGCTGTAAGATCTACATGATTGATCCGGATCCTGCAGCAGCTGCTCATGTAAGCGGAGTGGTACATATAAAGGATGTGGCAACTGACGGTATGCGCAAGTTCAGAGAATTAATATCAGAATAATGGAATACCTTCCCCAAGATCCCGCAATACTTGTATCAAGCATCAATATGCTTCTGCGTGATGAGGAATTTGACTCACTGGAGTCTTTGTGCATAAATTTTGACCGTGAGCCCGATGAACTTAAAAGCTATCTGGCCGATGCCGGATACGTTTACAGTGAGGATCAGAAACAGTTCCGTCCCGCGGGATATGATAACTAAAGACAGCATAGAGACCGCTTACGCATTCATGCACCAGAAACTCAGAGTGTATGAACACTCCACTCTGGATTGGCAGAAGGATGACATAGAGATGATAATAGGCGACTATGCCGACCGGATAAACCCCGAATTGCTGTCACTTTTGTCGGGTGGCAGGGCAGACTTTCTCAAAGACCATAAAAAATTCCAGGACGACATAACCCATGCGGTTGCCGTCCTGGAAAGAATGCTATGATACAAAAGGGGACAGACCCCTTTTGTACTGTTTTACTGTTTGTTCTCTTCTTCCAGAGTGTAGAAGGAACTGCCGTCAAAGCAGTGTGTGCATATACGCTCCTTGGGGAGGCCAATGGCTTTAACCAATGCTTCTATTGAACTGAATTTGAGCGTTGTAAGTTGTAAACGCTTTGCAATTTCCTGAACCATCTTATCATACTCAGGTGTGCCTGTTGTTGCGTATTTCCTGAGTGTTTCCTGACTGGGATTATCACCCTCAAAATCCTTGATGATACGGCGGGTTATAAGTTCCAGGTCATTCTTGCTGGCCGAATAGTTCACAAACGGGCAGCTGTAAATAAGCGGCGGGCAAGAGATACGCATGTGCGCAGCCTTTACGCCGGACTCATAGAAATCATGCGAGTTGTCCTTAAGCTGTGTGCCGCGTACGATGCTGTCATCGCAGAACACCAGACGCTTGCCGTTGAGTATGTCCTTATTGGATATCAGCTTCATCTTGGCCACCAGATTGCGGCGTGCCTGATCGGTAGGCATGAATGAACGGGGCCAGGTGGGAGTATATTTGGCCACAGCCCTCACGTAGGGGCACTTATGCCCCTCGGCATAACCCACAGCCATACCCAGACCGCTGTCGGGGATACCGCAGGCGCCATCCACCTCAACATCGTCCTCACGACCCATCACGCGGCCCAACTCATTGCGTACATCCTCGGCATTACGGCCCTCATAGCAACTGGTGGGGAATCCGTAATAGACCCACAGGAAAGAGCATATCTGCATCTTCTTGTTGGGCTTGCGCAGCTCCTCAAAGCCGCTTTCGGTAATCTTTACTATCTGGCCGGGACCCAGATAGAGCCTGGTCTCATATCCCAGGTTGGGGAATGCGGTGGTCTCGGTGGTAACAGCCACGGCGCCGTCCTTTACGCCCAATGTCACCGGGGTGCGTCCCCATGAGTCACGGGCGGCAATGATACCCTGTTCTGTAAGAAGCAGCATTGAGCATGATCCCTTGATTGTCTTATATACATTCTCAATGCCGTCAACGTAATCCTTACCTTTTATAATAAGCAGGGCGATAAGTTCGGTAATATTGATCTTTCCGCTGCTGAACTCGCTAAGATGCATGTTCTCAGCCAGCAGATGGTCACAAATCTCATCCTTGTTGTTGATCTTGGCCACCGTAACCAGGGCAAAACGCCCCAGATGACTGTTCATGAGCATGGGCTGCGCATCGGTATCACTGATTACTCCGATACCGCTGGTGCCTTCAAACTTATTGAGTTCGTTCTCAAACTTGCTCCTGAAATAATCGTTTTCAAGGTTATGGATGCTCCTGAAGAAACCCTCTTCAAGGCTGTAAGTGGCCATGCCGGCGCGGCTTGTTCCCAGATGTGACTGATAATCAGTTCCGTAAAAAAGATCATTGATGCATCTCTCCTTAGAGACGACTCCAAAAAATCCGCCCATTTGCTGTTTAAGGTAAATGTGTTTAGTATTCTGGCTGCAAAATTACAACAACTCTCCGAAATTTGTTGCAACCCGAAAGGTCCTCTTATCAACAAGTTTAGTTAAGAATAGTTATGTGGATTCTTAAATGTATAATCATTAAAAAAAAGAAAATGAACTATTGTTATTACTATTTTTGATATATTTGCAAATGTCATTCCGGATTGCCTCAAGTGTGGTATATCCTTTTGACAAGACATATCGAAAAGCGTCACTAACGCTTTGTCTTAGGATGTTCGGAACGTAGGAACTTCTTGAATAACCAGCCCAAGACAAATGTGATAGTGTCAGCGCGGGGTAATCCTATCCCGGGGTGTGCCAAAAGGGAAAATAACCTTTTGGCACACATAGCCGGGAATCAGATACAACGTGGGCTGTCATTGTTACTGCAGGCTGGTAAGGTTTCCTACGACCTCGAACAACTGCAAAGTAACGGTGAGTTGCCCACGTTTTTTGTATGTAATTCCAATTAATGCTTAATGCTCAGGGCAAGGGCACTTTTGTTTTTAACACATTGTCTAATGTGCTAAACCGTGAAGGCGGTTTGAATCCTTTGGGCACGGCGCAAACCTCCGTTGCTTCCCTCTGTAAAAAGGACTATAAACAGACAGGGGTGTCCGTAAGGTATGCCTATGACCCAAACAAGCAATGGTATGTTTTCAGAGCTACATACGGGCGTGAATCAAAGGCGTTTTCTTATTTGGAATCCAAAGGAATAGATTCTTATATACCGTTTCGTTGGACAGTAAAGCAATGTGAGGGAATTACTAAACGTGTCAGGGAACCGTTGCTCCCTAATCTGTTATTTGTATATTGCAGTGATGAACAGGCTGAGGTTCTGATTAAACAAACAGCAGAACTGCAATATCTCAATTACTACTACAATCATCTTGTCTGTGAACCGGACGGCAAAAATCCGCCACTGACTATAAAGTATGACCTGATGATGAATTTTATAGCTGTTACATCATCTCCAAATGAACATATACGTTTGGTTGATTCAGCCAGATGCCATTTTAAGAGTGGTGACAAAGTACGTGTAATTAACGGAGCTTTTACCGGTGTAGAGGGTAAGGTGGCAAGAATTTCTGGTCAGCAACGTGTAGTGGTGGAAATTGATGGCTTGTGCGCTATCGCTACAGCCTATGTGCCGACAGCATTCTTGGAAAAAACTATATTAAAAGATTAATAATAAGATTTGTATTTATGCAATTGGATTATCATAAACTAGAGTCGTTGTGCAAGGAAGCCGAAGAGATGATTATGAATAAATACTTTGGTAATTTAATTAAAGAGGCTGCGCATGAGAGGCCAGAATCTATAGGCAATTATACACCGGATCTACCATACATGATAGAACTGGAATATAAAGAAATGCTTGATTTTATGGTCAAACATCTGTTTCCGGGAGATGATTCAATTGATGTGAATAGTTTTCTTGAAGAAGAAAAACTGCGCCTACTTATGACTGAAGATGACCGCGAAGCAATAGAATCAGCATATAAGAAAGCAACTCAAAGAACTGTAATAGAGCGCTTGACTAAAACAAATCATTCTGATGTAACTTTCTACAAGGGGCTCCTGGAAGCACATACAAAAGATTTGCTGTTGGTTATGCGTACCGACTTTCTTGAGGAGCTGACAGGCAAATACATTAAGAACAAGACATTTGAGGATGATTGAATAATGAATATGGAAAAAGGTAAATACATACCACAACCAATAGATCTATCGGACGTAATACTGACCGATGATTTGAATGAACTTCAGGAAGCAATAGCTGAGAATGCACATGAAATATGGTCTCAGAACAGAATTGCCGAAGGATGGTCTTACGGCCCCAAACGTGATGATGAAAAGAAAGAGAATCCGGATTTGGTACCGTACAATAGCCTTTCTGATGGCGAGAAACAGTATGACCGTGAGATGGCTATGAAGACACTAAAGTTGGTCAGAAAATTGGGATATGACATAGTCAAGCGTGAAGAGACGGAATTATACAGGGTTTTGATTAACCGCTTACACAATTCCAGGCAGGAGTTCCATTGCCGCAAATGTGACAATGTTATTTACCGCTACCAGGTGTTCTGCGACAAATGTGGTGCCCTTCTGGATATTGATTGGAATAGTTTGAAATAACAGAAGACTGCTTGTGAAACGTCAATTACTAATAATGCTCTTGCTGTTGTCTTGCCTTGTTTTGCAGGCGCAGCAGCAACCATCAGGTCTGGTGGACTTTAAGGTGTATGTACCGGAGGTTGAGATTACGCAGGGTGATAGGGTGCAGATTGCATACGTACTGGATGCGACCAATTATTCTATTACATCCTTCGATGGGGGTATTGAAGGTTGTGTAATGGAGTCTTATGACTACGAGAAGTCTGATATTGCCGGTATATTACACAGAGTGACAATAAAGGCAATCTATTCCATAGGCGGGGCGGGGCAACTTAAGGTCAAGCCTATGACTGCTGTTGTGGATGGACTGACTGTCCGTTCAGACTCAACTGTATTGATTGTTAAGCCTAACCCGCAATACGGGAACCAGTGGAGAACGGCTACTGCTTTTCTTAAAAGTAAGGGCGTTGATAACCCTTGCCTGTCATACAAGTATGGGATGGAGACATTGTGCGCTTTCTCGGACGATGTGAACAAGTGTTTTGCCGTTGTGGTATCGGAGGATTATTCACGGTATGTAGAGAATCCTATACTTGCATACGGCATAGGCAATTCCATGTGGCAGGCAGATAATGATGACAAGGACAATACCATATATTCCATTCTTAACAGATATAGCCAGCAGATAAGACAGTTGCGTAAGAACAATGAAGTCTACAAATCATTGCGACCGTCTAGTTACAATCCAAAACCGGAAGGGGTTAAACCTCTTTTGGGCTCGATTGAATACGGGCAAAGTAATCCGTATAATCGGTATTTCCCTAAAGAGAGGTATGCGGGTAAGGATTCATCTTGCATAGCAGGATGTGGGCCCGTGGCTTTGGCGCAGGTGCTGACCTATTATCATAAACCTATTGATCTGAAGGGGAAATGCATCGTCTCTACTAAGACCGGCAAAAAGCACAGGATTGATATGGAAGTTTTTCCTGTAAGTTGGAATGGGAGTGATGCAGATTTAGCTTCGCTTATGATAGATTGTGCCGGGAGCGTTTCGGCCGAAATGAGTCCATACGCTACATCAAGTTCACTGAGCAATTTCAAGTCGGCACTTGTAAGGTACTGGAAATATGGTCCCCAATGTACATTGGTTAAGGATTACTATGATTTCAATGTCTTGGCCATGATTTATAGCGAGATTGATGGTGGGCGCCCGGTAATAGTATCTGATGACTCACATATATTTGTATGTGACGGTTACTATCAGGATTACTTGCATTACAATCTGGGGTGGAACGGATATTGTAACGGGTATTATAGGGCAATGGTGGTGCCATCGGTCAATTCTAATCAGCTTCCGTTTAATGAACTGCTTATAGGTATCTCACCTATAATAGGAGATAGAAAAGTGGAGATTAAAGTGAAAGAACCTGGTACGCTCACTGAACTTCTAAAAAACAAATCGCCTCAAGCTATCACCACATTGACTGTTACTGGTATAATAGACGGCGATGACATCGCTTTTTTAAGGAATCTGGCAGGAGCATTACCTATATCCGGGCGTTTTGAGGACGGGCATGGAATGCTGATGAATCTGGATTTGTCGGGTGCTACAATTGCCGGCGGTAAAAGCTATTACCTACAGAAAGCGGACGGATTGATTCTGCAAGGTTATTATAGTGATATGACGGGCAACTACTCTTACAGCTACAATATGTCAAACATATCTGATGCAGATTGGAACACTATTGTACAGCGTGGATTTAACAGACTGGAAAACGCACAACTCTTGAAAGGGGCTGATGGTCATTATTATACATCTTATATAGCTCAAGATAATGTGATAGGTGACCATATGTTTGAGGACTGTGATAACCTGACAACAATTATTCTGCCCAGAAATGTAGAGAAAATTGGGAACTATTCCTTCCATAACTGTAAGTCACTGATTACTGTAAATAATAGACCCGTCGAGGTTGGCAAGTATGCTTTTCAGAATTGCAGGTTTATAGAATAGAGAAAATGAGATATGATGTTTTCCTGAGTTATAGGCGGAAAGGAGGCTTTGATTAAACTCTCTTGTTACATTTTAAAGAAGTTCGATTATAATTTAACATGGATGGATTTGTATTTAAACCCCGAAATAATCTAGAAGAGAGACAATGGGACATCCTCTTTGACCAAATAGTAAGGGGAAATGTTATTCCTGTAATTGGTCCTGATTTTGTTCATGTGAATAATAAAACATCTATGCAGTTTCTAATAGATGTGATAAGTCAATACTGTAAAATAGGCGAAGGACAATATAATACATATTCACAATTAGTCAATGACACACGTTATCAAAGTAGTGACATTAATAGGTATAGTGACATATATTCTTCATTGACTGATTTAATAAGCGACAATCCAGATTATTTTAGTCAAGAGGAGGACAATAAATTACTATATCGCTTCTTGCAGATTCCTTATTTCACATTTATCATTACAACAACTTTTGACCCGGTAGTAGAAAACCTCATGAAGAAAATTCATGGCGATCGACTCCGAGTAATGTTCTTTAGGAATGATGCATCAAGGAATGATGACTTGATTAATGGTGAAGATATGCGTCGCCCAACATTGTTTTATATGTTTGGAAAGGCTGAGAGAAAAGAACATTCTTTTGTGGTAACAGACGAAGATTTGTTGCAATTTTCCCAAACATGGCTCAGACCAAATGATAGTGGTTGCAAGGCAAAGCCATCTATGATTTCTAACTTATTGGCAAACAGATATCTTTTGGTTATAGGTCAGGATTACCAAGATTGGCTTTTCCGATTCTTCTGGTATGCTGTAAAGAATGAGAATTTTGGCAAAAAAATGAGTGGAATGCTGGCATTAAAGAAAGAGGATATGGCTCTTATTGATTTTCTAAGCCGTGGCAATGCTTTTGCTCGAATAGAGCCAAACCAAGAAAAGTTCGTTAATAAAGTTATTGACGGAATAGAAGCATATGAACGCAACAATGATATATCCAGAGATAGTATACCTCAAGAAGGGACGGACATTTTCATTTCTTATTCAAGAGGTGATAATGACATCGTTGACATATTGTATCATGTTCTTACGGCTAAGGGATTACACGTTTGGTACGATCATGAAAGTCTGCATAAGGGATTGGATTTCATGAAACAAATTGAAAATGCAATCAAGAATTCTACTTTTTTTGTTCCTGTTCTTACGCCAACCATAATGGATCAAGCATACGAAGAACATCCTTACAGAAAAGAGTGGCTTTATGCTGTTGAACACATACAAAACATTGGTGGTATCTCATATTGTTTCCCTTTTTTTGAAAAGGGGTTTAATATGGATGATATGAGAGCTAATATACCAAACGACTTAAAAAAACATGATGCCTTTTCTTTTGATAGGAATAGCATAGCGTTGGATGCAGAAACGATGGCGGACTATCTGATAGGGGAGTTAAAAGAAAGAAAACGAAATGGACTCAGGTAAATGGGCAGGCAACAATCCGTGGTTGGGTCTTAGTACCTATAAAGAAGGGACAAGGCTTTATGGGCGTGACACAGAAGTGTCAACGCTTATGGATATTGTTTGTAATAATTCAGCGATGGTCGTATTCGGACGTTCTGGCATAGGAAAGACTTCTCTGATTCATGCAGGTTTATCTCCTGAGATACGAAATAGAGATATGACGCCTATATACATACGATTTGAGCATAATACAGACTGCTCTTATATCCAGCAAATACAAAATGCTATCAGTAGAGAACTGAAGAAAGAAGATATATTAGGAGATAAGGTTCCTCAGATGGGACTTTGGGATTTTTTCCATCGTAATGTCTTTTACAATCATGAACACCAACAAACCATTCCTGTCATTATCATAGATCAGTTTGAGGAGACGTACACATTGGCAGATTCAGATCATAAGCATTTGGTCACAGAACTGTTTGAAGAACTGGCCGATCTGTTGAATAATGTCAAACCAGGTAAAGTGTTATTATATGAAGATGGTGACACTAAGTTCACAAAGTCAAATGTAGGAATAGGAGGTGACGATGTACTGACTTTCAGAATACACTCTAAAAAAAGGCTTAATTATATAGATGAGAGCAACTTTCATTTGGTAATTTGTTTGAGAGAGGATTATCTGTATTACCTTGAAAGAAATACAAGTAAGATCCCTTCTTTCAAGGTAAATAGATTTAGTATACAGGCGTTGGACAGAAATTCTGCTGAAGCTGTCATTATGCTTCCAAGGCCTGGATTTTTCGCTGTTAATGAAGCTGATAACATTATCTCCAAAATATCAACGTTAAATGACGACGGCAGAGAAGAAATAGATCCAACTATATTATCGATCTTTCTTTTTAAATATTTCAATAGTAAGGGTAATGTAAAGACTGATAATATTATAAGTGAGTTCTACTCCGATGCGACACGGAATATTAGTGCTGCCTCATTAGCTTTTTTGGAAGATAATCTTATTACAGGTGAAGGTTTTCGCCATTTAATTCCATATAATGACGCTCTTGCCAGTGGAGTAACAAAGCAAGAATTGGAACAATTAATTGAAGCTAGAATTCTAACTGTTGAAATAAGAAAGAATCATAAGTATATAGAGTTCTCTCATGATGTTATATGCCCGATAGCCAGTGCTCATCGTGAACGAAGAAAAATAGACGAGCAAGCGCGAAAATTGAGGCGGCGTGTTCTTGCAGCTACAGGTTTAGTGTTCTTATCTTTCATTTTAATTGGTAGTTTCTTGTATTTGCATTACAATCTAAAGCAAAGTGAACGTACCCTTCAGTTATCTATAACTAAGAATGCATCGGTTAAAGCTCAAATAATGATCTCGCAAGGTGACGTGCTTGATGCAATAAAACTATTGCTTAATGTAGTTCCCGGAGATTCTGAAAAAGAAGATTATCTGTTTCTACCTGAGACGGAAAAGGCTCTCAATTCAGCTTATGATAGCTTAACCTCAGATTATGCTTGCATAGCCATACTCAATCATTATGATGATGTAAATACTGCGGAATTTAGCAAAGATTCAAGATTGATTGTGACAGCAAGCAATGATGGAGTATGCCGTTTTTGGAATAGAGAATCAGGGGAATTAGTTAAAGAGTTGAAGAGTAATTGTAAAGGTATGACAAGTGCTACTCTCAACAATGATTGTAACAAAGTAATAATGTCATTCAAAAATGGAATGGTGATGATTTGGGATATTGTAACAGGTAAAGAATTGATAAAACTGAATGGACATTTAGCTTCTGTAAATTATGCCTGTTTTAGCCCAAATGGACAGTATGTTTTAACTACATCAAAGGATAAAACAGTAAGATTGTGGGATTCTAATACAGGTATTTGTCTAGATACAATAGTTGTTCATAAGGATGATGTAAACAGTGCTGTTTTCAGTTCTGATGGAAGTAGGGTGATTACCGCATCTGAGGATGGTTCTTCTGTCGTCTTTGAAATCAACTCTAAAATTTCAAAAGAAGTTTTTTCTGACGAAAATGTTTCTATAGAATATGCTGAGTTTAATTATGATGACTCAAAGATAGCTATTGTCACTAATGATGCTGTATATATAAAAAACGTGGCAACATGGAAAACGGAATGGGTTATAAAAGGTCATGATGAGATGATTACCTCTGCAACATTTGCTCCAAAAGGGAAAATGATAGCAACATCGTCACATGATAAGACAGTGAAACTGTGGGATATTAACGATGGTAATATTATCTATACCTATAATGGACACTCAAATACAGTCTCCGATGTTGTCTTTAGCCCGGACGGCAAGTTCATAATTTCAACATCAAATGATAATGAAGCTCGGTTGTGGAATGTACCTCAAGATAGCAATAAAAGAATCATTGATCCGGAAATGGATTTTCTTGCCATGATTGTATATAATACTACAGGAAAATACATCGCTGCAGCATCTGTAATGGGAGAGTCTAAAATATGGGATGCCGTAAGCTTAAATACTATTGGTGATTTTAAAATTAACGAGAGAATAAGAGGCATTGGTTTCAACAAAGAAAACGACAAAGTAATAGTAACTTCCGAAACAGGATCACAATACTCCTTTAATGTAAAAACAGACGAAACAACAGAAGCAGAAGAGGTGAATACACTTTATGTGAACGAGATAGATAATTATAAGGAAAAAACTCCTGAATGGGTCATTGATGGCCATTCGGATTCTATTTTGTTTATTGCTCCCAGCCATGACAATAAGTATCTTATATCAGCTTCTGCCGATAATACAGCAATTGTTTGGGATGCAAATAATAAATGTATCTTCCGTAAACTTAAGTCGCACTCGTCGCAAGTATATTATGCCGAGTTTTCCCCAGACGATAAATATGTTATAACGGCCTCAACTGACGGCACAGCAAAATTATGGAATGTTGTTACGGGAACAGAGGTGTCTTCACGGAATAATAAATATAGCCCAAGATATAATTTAATGTTCTCATCAACAGAACATCATTATTTAGTATCTGATGGATGTGTCATTAGATTATACAAATACTTTACTCCTAAAGAGTTGGTTAATCTCTATGTGAAAAGATTCGATACAGTTTTGTTTACAGATGAAGAAAAAGAATACTATTCTCTCAAATAAATATGATTATTATGATTAAAAACAACCAGAAGTTACTGATCCTGATTTCATTGATTATGTTTAATATAACTCCACTGTTTGCACAGGAGTGTCGAGATAATTTTGATAAAGGTGAAGTTTATCGTAAAAAGGGACAATACCAGAAGGCAATTACTTTTTATACAAAAGCCCGCGACTGTGGAGATGCCAACTACAGGACCAAAAGTGCAGCAATGATAAACGATGTCAATAGGCTTATACGTGAAAGAGAAATTGTTAAGAGCACGCCAAACTCAAGACGCACAGAATATATTATTGTACCTTCATTAATTTATCTTCCTAGTGGTATAGACGAAGAGGCTGTAACAGTAGAGTCATCTAGTGAATGGGGAGTAAAAGGCAAGTCAGACATTATAATTGTTTCTAAGAAAAATTCCAGAACCCTTATCATATCCTCTGTTTCTGAAAATACTTCCACCAAACCACGCAGAACATCCGTTACCGTGGAATGTGGTGAGGTTACACGCACAATAACAATAGAGCAGGACGGTGTACCTGAAGTGCTTGAATACAAGAGTAAATATATGAATGTGCCCTATGAAGGTGGTCGTTTTGTTGTTGAATTAAACACTAATACAAAGTGGACAGTTGATTATGCGGACTGGTATAAGGTAGCACAGATAGAGAATGACAGCACACGTATGGTGATTATCGTTGACAGTAACACAAAAAATGAGGCTCGAAACGGAACAGTTGTAGTCCGTTCCGAAGAAGGTTCTGCATACGATGTAATGGAAATTCACCAATATGCCAATGAAAGCAATATATTCGCACCGGTTGATAGTATCATCCAGTTCTGTGCCAATGGAGATACGGTCTATGTTCCTATAATTACTGATAATCCGACATGGACTGAGAGTGATCGTCCTAGTTGGTGTATGGCGAAGAAAATTAGCCAAGACACCCTCATGGTTATTGTTAGCAAAAATGATAGCTACATTTCACGTGAGGGATTCGTAAATGTTAAGTCAAACGACAGGGTTGCCGGGATATGGATTAGGCAGGATGCGTCTGAGGTAGCAGACATATTTTCTAAAAAATACATAGGAGGACGTAATATTTCCTTTGGCATAACCGCCAGCTATGTGATTCCATTCGTTAATTCCAGTTCATCCGGAACTTACACTGGTAGCGTAATAAACTACTCACTTGGTGATAGCCATGAGGATGTAAATTATAGTTCTCAGACTGGTTTTTCAATTGGAGCTATCTTTGATTTAAGAGCGTATAAGAATTGGTTTATTAAAACAGGAGTTGAATACACCCACCTCCAGTATACAAATTCCTTCAATGCGGATGCAGAAAGATTCGTAGCACAGGGATTCAATGTGGTTTACAATGGGATATTCCAAAATAATTTTAAGGAGAAATATAAATTTGATTTTATAAGCATTCCCCTCCTTGCCTCATACCGTTTTGTATTTGATAAAAGTAATAACTTGCAAGTAGATTTAGGTCCCGTTCTTAATTTTGCAGTTAATGGGAAAATGTCGTTCGAAGGTAATAGCAATTCCGACAATGTATTGCCACATTCTGTTATCTATGGCGAAACGGGACCTATTATTGGAAACCGTTCCTCAGAATATATGAGATATACTGGAGAAATGAATTTGTTTGATACGAAAGTCACAAATACTACAACAAATTCTATCGGGGGGATGAGTAAGGATTACCTGAATGAATATACTGCTGTTGCGGCACCATATAATAGAGTCAGCCTCGGGCTGCGGGTTGGTGCTACATACGAATATGCAGGAATACAGGTCGGGGTAGCCTATTCACACATGATAACCAATATGGCAAATGATAGTTTCTGGAACTCTGGAAGATTGCCAATTTTTGGACAGACCAGTGATGTGTTGATGGCTGGTTACAAACATATAATCAACACATTGGAACTAAAAGTCGGTTACATCTTCAGGTATAAGAAATGAGAGCAAAACAGATACTTATAGCAACAGGTATTTTTATGTTGTTTGCATGCAACAACGAAGATAGCATAGAATCCATCAATTTCGAGGATTCTTCTTACGGAGTTGTCGGAAGATGGTATACAGATACAGTAAGAACTGACAACTCCAAATTGGACATGTTTGCCGAATATACATTTACAACTGACGGAGCTGTTTATGTTGACGAGTATCGAAGTTGGAATGGTTACAAGCGAGACGAAAGGCGAGGAACGTATAGTATTGAAGGAAATAGGTTTATTTCTAATATGGGTTCGGACAAGGGTATAAGTGGTAGCGAACTGGTAAACCTTAATTCCTTGACATTCACAACAAGTAGTAAAGACTATGGCAGCATGCAATTTCTTCGGATAGTAGGAATAGTAACGCCACATGTTGGAGACACCCTACGCATAGATGTTCAACAAGCAGTTGATTCCTTTACGTCACAAAACGTAAAGATCGTTTCATATTCGATGACAGATGATGCAATAGCTTCTATTGACGACGACGGAGTCTTAACACCTAAGTTGATAGGAGTTACTTATCTGAAGATTAAAACATCTATCGGTAATGCTGCTTTAAAAATCTCAGTTTCTGATGAACAAAACTTATGGAATGACTTTTCACAAGGATTGGGAAAGAGTTTTGATGAGGTGGAAAAGATTTTTGGAAAGCATTACGCATTCAAAAGCGATTCTATGCGGTATTTTTTTGACAGTCCCTATATTGATAGTGTTGATTTTTATAAACATGATAATGTCGTAGATTCTATTGTGGTAAACTACAAGAATGATGTTCGTGATAATACTATTTCAAGTTACCTAAAAAGGAATCTTGTATCTGTGGATAGTCTTTCTGGTTGGTATACGAATAATAAAAATTATTTATTATCAACATTCTCTGCCAAATACATTAGAAACTGTCAGAAACTGATATATACAGGTGTTGATCCAGAATGGGATGAACGAACAGATGATTATGGATTATCTTTTGATGAACTGATAGAGAAACATGGCTCATATCGGTCAAAAGACTATACAAACACCATGGTAACTTATAATGTAAGAAATGATTTTGTAGGAAGTATTTCATATTTTCTTGATCCAAACGTTTTTAAATATCATATTATTGTCAATATTGATATACCCAATCATATGATAGATGAATACTTAATTAAGAAGTTTGTGTACACATATCGTAATGGTCAATGGCAATATCTGAGAAATTTTAAAAATGGGAATCGTGAAATGTTCCTTCGGGTTTCAATAGGTGAATATGGCAAGCATGATCTATATTACTATTTCGAGGAAAACAAATAGAAGGATCTCAAAATGAAGAAATTATTATATTATTGTATTGTAATTGTAACCATTTTAACAGGATGCTCCCTAAATGAAGACGTGAAGCTTCATAATGACATAAAGGAGTATCAAGGTGTTTGGCGTGACACTATTAGTTCTGCGAATGCTGTTTATATAGAGGATTTAATAATAAATGATAACTCTATAAAATATACGTTGACGGACACCACAACTCATGTGATTCTTGACACGTTAAGTGGTACTTTTATTATAGGTAATGAAAACAAGATTGGATGGATCTGTTACTCTCCAATATCTAATGAAATTAAACAATATAGTTGGAATGTCCTTAATCTATCTACTTATCAAATGAGACTTTACTCTATTATTATGGGCCAACGTGACTACAAAAGAGCCTATCATTCATCAATTAAAGATTATAATATACAAGACACTCTTCTTGAAATGTTTTACTACAAGAAATATTTGCCACTCCACAAAAAAGATTTGATAGTCAAATTCGGTGATTACAACAGGTTAACGAATTGCAATGGAATAACGTATTTCACACACCATCCACTTTTTGGAAAGATTTCATTTACAGAAAACTATGACAATGACTCCATCTATTCGTATACATTATTTATAAATGATTGGAATCAGTGCGTCCATTTTTTTGAATCTGACTATAAAAAAATCCGGAATATTAATGCTACTACCGAATACATTGATTCTGAAACACTAGAAACTTCCAACAATGTCATTATTGTTGATTCGTCTATAAAGCAGATTTCCTTCAAACCCATAAATGATTATGATTATTGGCCAAATGTGTCTCATTATTTAGGTGATAACTTGCGCACATTTATGGATGACTACCAAACAAAATATGTTTATAGATTTCATAAAAATGTAGATTTGGAATTAGATGAATATTCTTTTCAAACTCACAAAGATAGCATTTGTGCGGAGATATTTGTAGATGCAGATTCCAACAACATCATAAAACAAAGTGGTGTTTATTTAATGAGAACATATCTAAGCAGCAAGAAAAAGGATGCTCAAAAAGAGTTAGAAAAATTTGCTTGTTTATTAAGCAAGAAATACAACCTTGACAAGGAAGGCGTGGATGAAAATGGTAATATAATTTATTATTACCATCCAAAGAGACAAATAGATGAATCACCTTATGAAATAAGGCTTAGGCTACGTCAATATCAGAATGGTATAACAAAACTATACCAAGTGGCAGTTAACTACATATTATTATAAACCTAACAACATCACATTCTTATGAGAAAAATTGTACTCTATCTATTTTGCATCCTAAGTATGCAGATGATGGCACAGGAGGAAAAACTCCGGATGACATTCAATGTGGGAGATCCCATGAATTTTAGCGTTAATGACATTAAAGACATTACTTTCGTTGAGGAGGATAATCCTTTGGACATTGTTGGCTCTGAATGGTTTTATGAAGAAGTTGAGAAAAATGGAATGTACGAATCACTTGAATTCCATGAAGATGGAACTTTAACATATTGTCCTTACTATGTCAATTATCATTCTGGTTATACAATTTCAGGATATTATAATTTTGAGGACTATATGCTGACAATGCAGTTAAGCATAATTGGAATGATAACTCAGCCTATAACTAACCACTCAGAAACATCTTATGTGGTTACCTCAGGAGGAGAGAATTCTGTTTACTATAAAGTTCAGAAAGTTTATAATATAAAGTCGAATGACGATCCGATTTCGATAGGTAATGAAGGGGATATGATAACATTCGTGGACAACGAGTATATTACTTTGGAAAACAATAAGATTAAACCGATAAAAGGTGGCGGATCAGGTTATGCTCTCGTAAAAGACTCAAAATTGAATGCTATTGTTGCTTATCGAATAAATGTTGAATCAGTTAAATCGATTAAGGATTGGACTTATTATTTTAAGAAAACAAAAGATGAAATAATAACGGATTTGGGTGAACCCTTTTTGACCCAAGATTCTGATGACATGGACATTTTAATATATTATGGAAATGATCCTGCATTTACTCTTATGTATTTCTGTTTTGAGAAGGAGTCTGGAAAAATGTTTATGTTCCAAGCTGCATTTACAGATGAAGAAAACTGGGAGTTCTATAAAGATGAAATAGAGAAGAAATATATTAAGGATGAATCTCGTAGTTCGGGGACTGTTTTGTATTATTATGATACAGATAATCTCTTAACTGCTTCTGTCTCTATAGTAATTCAGAGTTCACCAACGATGTTAATTAACTATATGGACATGAAAAGGTAACCGATTTGAAACAACATTAACAAATTATTAGGACTACGAATTATGAAAAAATATTTATTATTACTGTTAGTATGTGTAATGTGGGTTCAAACTAGTGCGCAGGGATTAATGCGGATTACAACACAAGATGGGACTCAGTATAATTTTAGCGTAAATAACATCCAGGACATGGATTTCTATACTCCAGAGCAAATCAATGTAGTGGGAGAATGGATTGTAATATCTGGAAGTACTATGATTTGTTTCGACCTAAAGGATGATGGGACTTTGAAACGAAAGTCATTTTCTATGACAATGGGGCGGTTCTATGATTCAGATGGAACTTATACCATCAAGGATGATGTGCTGACATTAAACTATGATGGTAGTACGTTAATTATTCCGGTTGTAGAGCTTACAGAAACAAAAATGGTATCAATTTCGGGTGACATATATTATAGAGTACAGGAAACTGAATATAATATGACCACTAATGATAATCCTATTCATATAGGAAATGATGGCGATGCCATTATATATATTGATAATTGTATTGTATCCTCTGAAAACAATTTGATTAAATCTATGAGAGATGGTAGAGGGTATGCAATTGTAAATGATGCAGAAACAGGAGAATTGAAGGCTTACGGAATAAGTGTTACATTTGTATCGGATCCTCCTGTCAATTGGAATCAATATTTCAAGAAGTCTTCAGAACAGATAAAATCGGTATTTGGCGATAAAGATCAAGGGAATGAGTCTAACCACACTTGGACTTATCGAAATTATAGTTCATCAATACAACTAGTTACGTTCTATTTTAACGATGCTTACTCTGAGATTGTTAAGGTCCAACTCAGTTTCTATGATGAAGATAAGAGACAGAACTATTGTGATTATATAGAGCAGAATTATGTCTTCAACAGAGCAACAAGTTCTGGTAAAATCTTCTATGACACAGAAAAATCCGACTCTGCTACTATTCAAATTACGGTTTACGATGCCTCAGTAATGTGCGTTATTGTATATACAGACCTGAAGCCCACACCCGCTTCAGTAGTTGACTGGACGCAATACTTAAAAAAATCCGGAGATCAGATTAAGGCGGAATTTGGTAGTAGTCCAGACATAACCGATGATGATGAATATGAAGATTATTCAATGGACTATTACAACTACGGCGATTACAAAAATGTTTCATTTTCGTTTAACAAAGGATTTGAAAAAGTTACAAGCATTCGTATATCTTTTAAGGATGCAAGCAGCATGCAGGACTATTGTGATGCAATTGCGGGGAAGTATATTCTGATTAGTGAGACCGAAACAAGAAAGACCTACTATGATACAGATCAAGCCAGCACGGCATCTGTTAGAGTCATTATTCAGTCCTCTGGCTCAACGAATTATATTAGTTATACGGATATGAGCGAATGAAGAAAATAGGAAATTTTACTATATAAAAAAGGAAGAACAATGAAAAAGATATTTGTTATATTATTCGGTATATTATTGTCGTCAGCAATATATGCTCAGGAAAAGAATGCTCTTGTTATCAAATTGACAGATGGTAATACTCATACATTTGTTTTGTCTGAGAAACCAGTTGTTACATTTCCAGACGAAAACATCGCGGTTAATGGTTCTGCAAGTACTACATATCTACGTTCAGAAGTAGAGAAGTTCTACTTCGTTGACGATGGTAGTGGCATAGAGTCAATAGGTAATGACAATGTAACATTCTACTATGTAGATGGTGAGAATGTCCGTATTTCAGGTCTGAAGGATAAAACAACGGTATCTGTCGCATCTCTTGATGGCAAGATTATCTCTACCCCAAAGTGTGATGGGACAGGGAGCGTGTCCATCTCGTTAGAGAATCAGCCCAAAGGTATTTATATAATATCTTTTGGGGGGAGGAATGTAAAAATTAGAAAGTAATAATACTAAGAAGTGAAATAATAATTCAATTTACGTCCGATAAAAAAGACAATGAGATATTAGAATATTTGCAGCAAAGGTTTTATTCTGGAAGAATAATACCTGAGGGAGACTATTTCTTTAACTACCCGAATTTAAGTTATCTTGATGAACATGAGGAAGATTTCTTCTTGCTTTTTTACGAACCTGAAAAAAAGCAGTTGACATATGAGATATATTTACCTGAACAATAACAGTTTTATGAAACTTTTTTGTTGCGTATTCAATTCAAATCGTTCTTGTTGGTTTTTGTTTCTAACTTGTTGTATATTAATAATTAACAATGGTCTAATAAATATTTATTTGGCAACTGGTACATTTATATGGATGGTTTTGTTTGCTCTTGCAGCGGCAATACAGCACTCCTATAAGTAATTGATTTTAAATACAGACACAATGAAGTTATGTCCATCATGTAGATATGAAAATCCGGATTCCGCAAAGTTTTGCAGTATGTGTGGTAGTGTGCTCTCTTTCAGACCTACATGCCCGTACTGTGGCGCTTCAGTTCCACCTAAAGCACAGTTTTGCAATATCTGCGGTATGTCAATGGCTCCTGATGATGAACCGGTTGAGTTTGAGATTGAGACTGCATTCTGGCTTTCACATAAGGATACGTTATACGGCCAGCAAGAATATTTGAAACGGTATCCCGAAGGTTTCTATAAAAATGAGATTGACTATGAGGCTATTATGAGAATGAATAAAGTGGAAAGCCCGGAAGAAAAGCAAAAACGAAATCGCCGCGAGACAATTTATTCATCACGAAAGTTTTTGGCAATAATAGTTTATGTTATTGCATTTACATGTTTTTTGTTATTTCTGATTTTTGGTTGTGAGGGTGTTAAACTTTTGGGAATACCTTCTGGCGCAGGCTTTTTGTTTTTGGGGCGTCTTATTGATCCTGACGTATAATCATTCTAGTGTTAAATACAGGTTTTAAGTTGAGTATATGAATGAAAATTGCATTAATTCAAGGATTGCCGAATGGTTAACATCAGTCAGCGAAAATGCAACTTGTTTTATAATCGCTTCGATATCTTTCCTGTTGATATTATTCTATGCCTATAGCCTATTCAGGAATAGCCGCAATAATAGTTGGAGACGGCCTCTGATAATAGGTTTCTTCACAGTGCTTGTAATAGGAATTGTTGTTCATTTCCTTATACTTATAGAAGTGGGCGGCTCCGGTGAGCATAAGAGTGTGTTTTCAATAATTCTGATGTCAATAATCTGTTCACTTGAACTGTTTTTTGGAAGCACCAAGATGTTTGATAACGGCATCCAGGAAGTGTTGTTTGGGACAGAAATAATACATGCTCAACCTGTCTTGCTTATACTCCTGACAGCTCTTTACATTGCTGCAATGATAACTACTGCATATCTTATCTTCATGTTTTTTGTCAGGCACTACAATAGTCGCAGATGGCTTAGGAAAAACAGAAATGTGATAAGTGATAAAACATACGTGTTTTTTGGTATAAACGAATATGTCCGTAATCTGATTACTGATATAAGGAAGAAAGAATCTGATGCATTGATCCTGGTGGTTGATTACCTTAAAGATTCAGAAAAAGATATTGATATTTCTGTACTTGAAAGGGCGAGGACATTTGTTTTACAGAAGGATGAGACTGTAGATGGAGCCACAATGGTCCTGAAGGCAAAGACCAGCCTTGCCAATGCAAATCACAAAGAACTATGCGAGAGTCTAGGACTGAAATATCTTAGAGAATATCTGGACAGCTGTAAGAATATATATCTGTTGATGGACAATCAGGAAGAAAATATTGCTGCTCTTAATAATTTACTTGAGGCAGGAGTTACCTGTGATAATATATTCTGCCATGCCCGTAATAATGAATTGAACAGAGAGATAGAGGAAGCCTATTATAAAAACAATCTGGACAAACAAGATGGAAGAGTCAAAATACCAGGAGTCATCTTTGTCGATTCGTCTATGTTGTCTGTCCGCAGTCTTGTCAGGTTGACGGGGGATAAATTAACAATGCCGGTCGATTACGTGAAAATTGCACAGGACCCTGAAACACATCAGAATCTTGGATATGTTGAAACCGGCTTCAAAGCTATGATACTGGGTTTTGGCGAGACCGGTCAGGAGGCACTTGGCTTCTTATATGAGTATGGAGCGTTTGTGGGAAAGGACAAGAAAAAGGCACCATTTGAATGTCATGTATATGACAGTAGGATGGATGATGTTAAAGGCTCATATATGGCTTTACATCCGGGGATGACTCCGGCTGATGCCGGTGTTCATTATCACTCAATGGAGATAGGAAAACTGGAGTTCTTGGATTCTTTCAAGAAGGAGATTGCCGATACGAACTATATTGTAGTTAGTGTAGGTTCAGACGAAAACAACCTGAATATATTACAGTTTATCATTCAGAATCTGGGTAGTAAGGATATATCGTCTAATGATGCCAGATTCTGCATTATGGTTAGGATGTATAATCCAAATAGTATAGTAAATAAAACACTGGAATCGTTGGACAAGAAGGGAAAAGGATGTATACACCGCTTTGGAGATATTAATGAAATATGGAAAGATGAAGTCATTACCGATGAGATTATAACCGAGGAAGCCAAAAAGTTTCATGCCAATTATCTGAAGGCAAAATACGGCGATAGTATTCCTGAAGAGGAGGAATGGGATTATATGACAAGAAAGATTCATGATTCAACTGTATCAAGAAGAGAAAGGATGAATGCCATTAGAACCAGAGCACAAAATTATTCTAACTATCTGCATGTATCCACCAAGAAGAAACTGATGGACGGACCTATAATTGGAAACGCCAAGGCTATTGCTGAATGTATTCCATGTAACTATGAAGGTAGTTTGTTTAATGGAGATAGCAAAACAAGGGAAATAATAGAATATATGGCTATTGGTGAGCATATACGCTGGGCAGCATCCCATACTGTATTAGGTTATCTAAGAGGTACAAAGACAGATCCGGAACTCAAAACTCACAAGTACATAAAAGACTATACCAAATTAGCCCCCCAAATACAGCTGTATGATTGGATGGTGGTCAGAACCACTCTTGAATGGGAACCTTCTGCTCCCCAAGAGACATTAACACTGGAAAGTAAAGAGTATTTGCCCCATCCATCTGATTTGACTGATATTGAGCTACCTGAAGAATTATTGAAACTTAGGGAATCAATAGCTGAGAATGTACATGAGGTTTGGGCTGAAGGTAGGATAAGGGAAGGATGGCAATATGGCCCTAAACGGAATGATAAAAAAAAGACACACCCATGTCTTGTGCCATATTCCGAATTGTCCGAATCAGAGAAACAGTTTGACCGGGAGACTGCAATGAATACATTGAAACTGATAGTCAAGTTGGGGTATAAAATAAACGAATGACATTAAACTATTGTTGGTTATAATGACAAATTGAATACTTGTGTTGTAAAAAAGTAGTAAGATAACTATTGCTTATTGTTAGATGATTTATACAATTTTTATATATGTTGCCTTCTGATTTTATTCATCCTGAAGATGCTGCAGCTCTCAGACAACTTGAGAGTATACCAGGTTTTCCCGCGTTTGTTAAGAGTATTCTTTCTTATGGATTAGAAAAATTACAATATGGTATTAACATGGCTTCATGCTTGAGGCTGTCTGATAAACAATTGCCTGAGGTGTATAATCATTTACCTCCAATTTGTGAGAAACTAGGAATTCAGGTTCCTGAATTTTATTTGTCAATGGACCCGATGCCTAATGCTTGGACCTTTGGAGATACCAAGATTTTTATTACTGTTACTTCCGGTCTTCTGGAAATGATGGATGATAATGAACTTGATGCGGTATTGGCCCACGAATGTGGTCATATACTTTGCCATCATGTGCTTTATCATTCTGTTGCTAATTATATTCTAAAGGGAATGGATGCTCTTGGTATTTTGGGAAAGTTAACTTTACCGATTCAACTAGCCTTTTTGTATTGGCAAAGAAAAAGTGAATTGTCATGTGATAGAGCAAGTGCTGTAGTAACATCCCCCGAAGTGGTATGCCGTGTCATGGCAAGATTATCCGCAGGTCCCAAAAAATTGACTCAGAATATAGATGTTATCCAATGGGCGTCACAGGCGGACGATTATGATGCTATTTGGCATAGTGGAACATGGAATAAGGCTTTGCAGATTTATGCAATAGCTGGTCAAAGCCATCCCTTTGCAGCAGTACGTGTCCGTGAAATAGTAAACTGGAGTAAAAGCGATCAATTCTTTAATCTAAAGAATTCTAAAAGTAAACAGATTCAAAAATGTTGTCCTAATTGTGGTAAAGCTATCAATAGCAACAGGAGTATTTATTGCAACTATTGTGGAACCAAATTATAATATTATGATGAAAAGTTTTTTTAATGAAGAGGGCTATCTTAATATAGATGAGGCCTTCATGGGTGTTTCGTCTTTCAAGAAAATTATGGAAGATGGTGTGGTTAGTGACGAAGAAGTGATAGAACAATCTAAAAAAGTAACGGATTTGTTCCGCAAACTGGAACAGATCTGTAATCAAGATCAGATTGATTTAATTGGAAATGCAATTACTGAGTTAGGCGTTCTATTCACCGTATATAATTACAAAGAAATACAATCACTTAAATAAACAGAACTATGGGTACATTCAACACAAAAAAACAACTGTATGGTAATTCATCACTTATACCATCTATTGCTTCCAAGATAGAGTCTTCTTTCGTTTCAGATGGCTTTGATGTGGTTGTGCAGAATCTATATAATGGTGGTGCGGATATCTCTATTTCTAAAGGTAACTTATTTAAGGCTGTAATAGGTTGTAAATCAGCTTTAAAGATAGTTTTAACCCCATGTAATAACGGAATATTATTTGATGCAAGCGTGGGATTATTCGGTCAACAAATAATTCCTTCGTTAATATCATGGTTCATAGCATGGCCAGTTCTGGTCGCTCAGATTTGGGGTATGGTTAAACAATCAAAACTAGATGATAAAGCCTTAGAGATTGCAGAGAGAGTTGTTTATGATGGTTCTGTCAACAAAGAACAAGTACAAAGCAATGGATCTTTTTGTTCCAGATGCGGTCAGCCAATTCCTCAAGGTTCAATTTATTGTCCGACTTGCGGCCATAAAGTGGAGTGAAGATGATTATTTGATAGACTTTTGGGCTTTGGATTCGACAGAAGACAGAGGCATTTCTTTTGTTCCATTTAATATCATATGGCATGCGTGTCCACTAAAAGTTGTGGACGATTAATATTAAGTTTAACATCTTAACATATGACAAAAAGATGAAAAATTAACATTTAATTCATTGATTATCAATTAAATATATTTGCAAAAGACCTTGAAATTTCGTAACTTTAAGGTGTATAACTACCACATTATAACCATGTTGCGAAGTTCCAAGGTCCACTACAAAAGTAGCGATTTATATTCAATACTTAGCTTGCATTTCTCGGAAAAGATGAATAAGGCCCGATTGAAAGTGATGAGCATGATGATATGCGCCCTGTGCAAGGTGCAACAGGTGGCATATACCAAACTGGCCGCCGCATTCGACAGCGAAGCTCTTGCCGCATCGTCCCTGAGGAGAATCCAGCGGCTCATTGCGGAATGTGTAATTGACACTGACCTCATTGCAAAACTCATATTAAAACTGATACCAGTTAAGGGTCGTTACAATCTGTCTATGGACAGGACCAACTGGAAATACAGTGACACCAACATTAACATTCTCAACCTTGGAGTAATCCACGACGGCATGGCATTCCCTGTCGTTTACACCATGATGGACAAGCGTGGTAACTCCAACACCGCAGAGCGGATTGAACTCATTGAGAGGTTAATACGCCTTGCCGGAGAAGACTCCATAGACAATCTCATGGCCGATAGGGAGTTCGTAGGAGACGAGTGGTTCGGGTATCTCAACTCTAAGCGCATTCACTATCACATCAGGATACGTGAGAACTTTCACGTTTTCAGGCACGGCCGCGGCTTCAAGGTCTCCTGGCTGTTCAATGAACTGAAGTTTGGCGAATCTAAACATCTGGACGGAATCTATTACGTTAACAACCAGCCATGCTACCTTTCAGGCTCCAAGGTCAAAGACAAGGAAGGCAAGCCAGAGTTGCAGATACTGGTCTCGTACTGTGATGCGGAGCATGCTTTGGATTTGTACCGCATGAGGTGGCAGATAGAAACCATGCACAAAGGACTGAAAAGCAGCGGATTCAATATCGAAGGCTCGCATGTCAGAGATCTTGGACGTATGTCAAATCTGCTATCCATCATCATGATTGCCTATGTATGGTGTTTCCTCGTCGGAATCTATATTCACGAAAACATCAGACAGATAAAGGTCTTAAAGCATGGAAGAAAGGCTGTCAGTCTGTTCAAGTATGGACTGGACTATGTTTACCAGTGCCTCGTCAATCACACTGACCGTTATCGAATTGATGTCTTCAAATTTTTGTCATATACTTAGAATTTAGGCAATGTTTATCTGATGCATGGTGATATGGATAACGCCGAACGTTGTTACAACGAGGCTTTGGCCATAAGAAAAGCATTGTATGGAGATGGGGATATCAGTGTTGCTGCTTGTTATAACAATTTAGGTCAGCTCATGAGGAATAAAAAGGCGTTTGAAGAGGCTCTGGATTATTGTCTTAAAGCACTGGAGATTAGGAAAAAGACGTTAGACGCGGATGACCTTACCATAGCTGCTTCATATTTCAGTATAGCGGCTATCTATTATGACCAAGGTGATTATGATAATGCAATAGTATATTTTGAAAAGTGCTATACAATAAGGAAAGCAAAACTAGGCGATGATGACAGTGATGTAAAATATGTTCATGACCTTTTAAACAATGCACGACGGAATAAAGGGATTGTTGATGGTCAGAAAAAGGTGAATTAGGTTATTGTAATTTCCTTGTGATAATGGATGCCAGTATTTTGTGTTTTTTATACAGAGGCTAACCAGGAGAAACTATTGGTTTTGCCTTAATGTTAAATTGTTTTATATGACAGACCGAGAGATAATAAAAGGCTTGATAGCGCATGATAGGAGGGTGACAGAGGATTTCTTCTTCATCCAGTGTCGTCCGTTATTTTGCAGTATTATTAGTCTTGTGTTCAGTTATGACGTGGATTATGATGAGTTTGTGAATGAGTTGTATGTGTATCTTATGGAAAATGATGCACAGAAGCTCCGAGACTTTGAATATCGCTGTTCTGTATATACCTGGCTTAAGGTTCTTGCCATACGTTATTTCATAAAGAAACGTGACAGAATGATAGATGACAATCCGGAACGGCCTCTTTATGAAATGCCGGTACAGACTCCGTTTACCCCAGGAGATGATGCGGAATATGATTTGGAGCGGCTGTTTAGCGGAATGACTAATGAGCGTTATGTCTATGTAATCAGGAAACTAATACTTGATGACTGTGAACCTGAACAGTTGGCTACTGAGATGGGCGTTACAACTGCAAATCTGTATAATATTAAACGGCGTGCAATTGCGCAGCTTACGCGTATAGCACTTAATGACATCAATGAATATGGGAAATAAACATATATCTGATGAACTCTTGGCAGCCTTTATGGAAGGTAATGTCAATGCCGATGAGATGGTACGAGTGCTACAGACTGCAAGTGATGATGCCAGCCTGCAGGAAACTCTTGATATAGCGCTACAGATAGACGATGATGCTCTTCCCATGATGCAAATGGCTGCCGAGGGAGGCAGGAATCTGTGTGATGTCCAGTGTGAATCATACGTATTGCAACATTTGGGCGTGGACTCCAGCATGGAAGAACTCTTTAAGGTGGCTAAGGATAACCGTTGGATTCGCCGTGCCGGAACCCCGCTTTTCTGCATGGGTAATCTGCTTGAATATATGGGGCTGGAGGTAAACCGCAAATATGATGCAACCCCAGAGGATATAAAAACTGCACTTGATAATGGTTACGGTATCATTGCTGCAGTGGATTGTGATAAACTCTATCCGGAACGCCCCGATGAGGAGGATGCCACCAACCATGCAATAGTGCTTACCGCAATAGATACGGTGATAGGAAATATTACCATTTATGATCCTGAGAATACTGTTGAAACAGATATAAAAATACCATTGTTCATGGCAGCCTGGAAAGAGTCCCGCTGCTATCTGGTTTGCGCCAGAAAGAAATAATGATTATCATGTGATAGATTCTGACTGAGGTTGTACTCTTTAGAGTGAACAATAAAGAGTACAACTATGAAGATGGATCTGAAAAACGTACTGAACATAGCCTGGAAGGCTGGTGTCAGTTTGATTGGAGTATTTGTGCTAATCCTTATGGTAAGGTTTGGATTAAGATGGTGTTATTGTTTTGTGGGACGTTCCGAATGGAGAGATAAGACTTTATCGGCCAATGTCGTGGTGCGTGCCTATAATAGCGGAAAGGTGCGTGTTTACAATAAAAGCACAAAGCAATATACTACCTCTAAATTGATGTGGGTTTCGGGCACTCCAAGGCGTGACAGCCTTACGGTATTCTGTGACTTGGACGGTTACCGTGGATTCCTGAACGTGAATACCGGTGAGATTGAGATTCCGGCACAATACGGTAAGGCATGGGTGTTCTCAGAAGGGCTGGCTGCGGTGGTCTATGGCGAAAAGAACCGATTAGGATTCATTAACCACAACAATGAGCTTGTTATCAAAGACATACCTTATGATCCCGGTTACTATGACTATTTGTTCAAAGATGGTTTCTGTATAATTGAAAGATGGGATGATATTAATTTTGAGGATGTCTATTCTGTCTACAGCAGCAAGAAACTGAGTAAGGTAGGAGAGTACAAGGAACTGACCAGTATTGACAACAGCAATCATATTATCGCTAAGGATGATGATGGCTATTGGCTGCTGGACAAAGAGTACAATAAAGTATTTGACTATCCCTTTGATGATATTGAAGATGCTTACGGAATAGACGGAGTCTTTGTGACAAGAGACTGGGTGAAACAACTGGTGGATTATGACGGCAACGTACTGGAACCTTTCGTGATAGACTATACAAGCAGACTGTCATACGATTCTGGCTTGACAGACTCATACTATGAACCCGATGGAGAGTATTATGATCAAGACATTATTAAGGTGTTTGAACCGGAAATAATGGTTTATCAGGTAAATGACAATAAAGGCCTTATGAATTCTAATACCGGACAGATAATAACATTGGCCAAATATGGTGAAATAACAATGATATCAAAGGATTTAATACGCGCTGAGGTCAATGACTTGAACATTGAAAGTGTCCTGTTGGACAGAAGCGGCAATGAGATAAAACAGGTTATTAAAGAATAACTCCATGGCAGGATACTATTGAGTAGTATAATCTGACTCAGAAAACAAAAGCAGTAGGGCGGGATTGCTTCTTCTTTTGGGCAATCTCGTCTTTCATTCTGTTGATGGCGGTGTTGAAGAAGTATGATACCAGATACTCGTCGGTACCTTCGGTCCTAATGGCCCTCAGAGAGTTGATGTAGGCCTGCTTGTCCTGCTGGGGGATTATGATGATGGGATGGCCAGCCTTTTGGAGGATGAAGTTGGAGAACAGGCGGCCCAAGCGACCGTTGCCGTCGCGGAAGGGATGCAGGTACTCGTAGAATCCGTGGAATCTGGCAGCTATTATAACCGGGTGTATTGCGGCCAGGTCTATCTGCTTTTGGGTCGATGCCAGTAATTCGGGCACACGCGATATGAGCAGTTCGTGCTGGCCGAATACGGTATCGCCGGCAGCCATGTCCTTATCGGTATATTGGCCTGGAACCGCTCCGGGATGACGGTATGCAATGGTGTGCAGGGTAAGCAAGCGGTGGGTTTCCTTGAGCAGCTTTTCAGATAGGGGCTGGTCCAGACGTGACAGCAGATATTCGTATGCCTGGAAATGATCCAGGATCTCAAATGCCTCAAACAGGGTCTTGCCTTTGGGTATCAGCCCCAGGCCTTTCTCCTTAAGCTCGCGGGTATCATTGACCGAAAAAGAGTTTCCCTCAATGCCGCAACTGTGGGCCGAGAACAGTACTTCATTGTACTGTCTAAGGTCTTCTACCGACATCCTACTTGAGATGTAGCTCCTATAGAGCTCCAACTGGCTGTCATATTGGGCAATCTCTTTCTCAAACATAAAGACAAAGATAGTTCCTTGAATACAATTAAGCAAATGGATTCTCCTGAATCCCGCTCTTTTCACAAAATAAGGCCGTTATCGGTAGGAAGCCGGCAAATTGCAGTTATCATTCGGCCCGAAGGGACGAATCGGCCTGGAAGGCCGCCCGTTTCCGTTAGGAAACTAAAAAGATGAGGGATTCTCCTGAATCCCGCTCTTTCCACAAAA
>Ga0247611_10000568_pt1 | contig 74387 bp, 74 predicted proteins | sample 177DNAGHGhighgp2_FD_192422 | JGI IMG/M metagenome (GOLD analysis project Ga0247611, IMG submission 192422) | Sheep rumen microbial communities from Palmerston North, Manawatu-Wanganui, New Zealand - 1770 DNA GHGhigh gp2 | ecosystem: Host-associated > Mammals > Digestive system > Stomach > Rumen... | reverse complement strand
ATAAATTAATATAAATAATATGATAAAAAAATAATACATTAAAAAAGATAAGGAGATAAAATTAATATATATATAAATTAACTCCTAGGTTAAATAGTTAATAAATAACACGTATCGTATTATATATATATTTTGCCACACACTGATTTATTACCTTCTAAATCAGTGAAACATGTATATAATATGCCACCGACTTAGAAAGTAAACTTTCCTGTGTTATTTTATATAAAGTTATACTATGCCATATACAAGGTAATATATGGATAACTTTATATATCCTTTCCAATAAGTTCATCATATAGAATCTTCTTAAAGATTAATGGTTAAGGAAAACCATTATTTTTTTTATTCTTAATAGTAGTTAACAAACGAAGATAAATAATATTTCTATTATTTATGTCATTTGAATAATCTATTAACAATATGAAGTTTTATCTCCATGATTTTTAGATGTTTTCTCATCTGTTATTTGATGACATATATAACAAATACGGGTTTTTTTTGTTTTCCTTCAATATGGGTTGCAATATTAAGAATTATGATAATATATAAATAATTAATATCGATATATCTACTTCTCCTCCGGTCTCATAACGAATGCCTACGTCTCATCTAAGTGAGTTCGGTCTTATATCGAATGCCAAGGAGTTCGATCTTTTATCGTTTATTAATCATTTATATTTTATATAATCAATTAATATTGGGAATCATGTTCACTATCTTCATCAAAATTTGCAGGGTCATCTTCATATTGAACAAATGATTTAGGTATATCAACTTCTTCATTTTCAATAAAGAAGTATTGAGGAACCCAAAAAGCAAAGATAGGATCATTATCATTAAACCTAATAGGAAAATGATGACGAACTAATGATTCTAATTGTATAGATGTGTAATCATCTTCAATTTGAGAAAGTAGTGCATTGAACAAACTGTCAACATTAAACATAGAAGGTTTATCGATATTAAAATTAAAAATTAACTCATCGTCAATCTTTAATAATAAACCAACAGGGATATCTTTGTTGTACTTCTTATCTTTGCAGGTGAAATATCCTAATATAGAGCAATTAGAATATTCACAGAAATGATCATGATTACATTTCTTATTTCTACATCCTATCTTATATTTCTTATCAGATATTTTATCCATAAGAAATATTTCTCGCATGAAATCGAACATACAAAATTGATTGACAGTTATTGTAACAGCATAGTAAGTATCAACACGTCCTATACCATAACATAAGCCAAGTGCTATATCATCTTCTGATATCGATTTCTTTGATCTATACATGTATGTTTTGAAACATTCATTATATTCCAAATAATCATAATCAAAATATGATATATCATTTATCTTATCTACGATAGGATGAAATGTTAATTCAAAGAACTTTGCATTAAAATTTTTTTTATTCATTTGTATGGTTTGTGTTTGGTTGACCATTATAATATATTTATCACAATTAAATATATTCATCAATTTTTTTAATATTATTTAATAAATTAAATAATAAATAATAAATAAAAATTATAAACTAATTTTTTTATTTAACCAATTAATAATATCATTAAATATACATTCTAATATTCTTCTTCTTTCACATTGAATAGGTCTATTAAAATAATTATAAGCTGTATCATAAGAATAAAAACCAATATTATCACTTTCAAGAGTATATTTTTTATCAATAACAACATTAGGATTAATTAAAGCAATATAATAATAATAAGTATAATTATTTTCATCAGATCCAATAAAATTTTCTATTATAGGAGATATATTACTATATACAATAAAATCATTATCATTTAAATTAGTTTCTTCTTTAAATTCTCTAATAGCTGTATTAATATCATCAACATCATTTTCATTTTTAGCTCCTTTAGGAAATTCCCATTCAGGATATAAAAAATGATCTTTATTTAATAATAAATCATTAGCTTTAATTTTTTTTCTAACTTCATTAAATTTCTTTTCACTTTCAGGAAAAAAAGTTCTAGTAGTATGTAATGTATTCCATAAATCTTTATAAGATTTAGTTAATATACTATCAAATTCACTTTGTGACATTTCATTTAATAATTTAGCAATTTTACCATTTTGACAAAGATTATATTTACTATGAATAAAATCATAATATGCATAGGAAAATTTTTTAGAAATTAATAAAAATCTTAAATTTTCTTTAATATGAATAAAATTTTTAATATTATTAATACTATTACATTTCAAACCATTATGAATATATAAACTTTTTTTAATATTACTTAAAAATTCATTAATTAAATTATATAATTTAATATCATCAGTTTTTAATGCAATAATTCCATAACTTTTTTTAGGTTTCATTTTCTTTTTTTGTAATAATCTTAAATGATATTTTGTATTTAATAAATTATTATATTTATTATTCATAGTCATTAATGTTTCAGAAGAAGATTTATAATTTTTATTTTCATAATTAATATTACTCTCATTTTCAATTATTTCATCATATTGTAAAGATTGCATATCTTTTTTAATAAAATAATTATCATTTATCTTTTAATATATATATAATTATTAAATAAAATTATTATATTTCATTTTTTTTAATAATATAAAAAAATTGATTATACAATAATATAATTATAAATATATAAATTTATAATGAATATAATATTTGGAGATAGTTTTATTGGACCATTTACATTAATAAAAGATGATAATTTATTATTAAAAAAATTTAAAGGTAAAACTATGAGAGGTATATCAAAAATAGATACTGAAGATTATAATACATTATATAATATAATAAATGTTAATAAAATTAATAAAGGTATAAAATATGTATGTTTTATGTTTGGTCAAGCAGAAATATTATTTTCAATGTATTATGAAATGTTTGTAAAAAATAATTATAATATTAAAACATTTTTAGAAGAATCAAGTGAAAGATATTGTAAATTTTTATTAAGTTTAAAAAATATTATGAATAATAAAAAAGTTATATTTTCAATTTGTCCATTAATGTTAAAAGATGAAGAAGTTATTCATAGTTTATATTTATATCCAATTATTGATGAAGAAATATTAAAACAAATTCCAAAAAATTTAAGAGATTTAATATTTTCATATGATTTTAGAAATAATTGCAGAATGTATTTAAATAATTTAAATAAACAATTTTGTAAAAAATATAAAATGAAATTTATTAATTATGATGAAATATTAATTGATAAAACAACAAATAAACCTTTAGATATATTAAAGGTAAAAGAATCAGATTATAATATTCATCCATATTTTGAAGAAATAATAAAATTATATTTATCAAAATTAAATTTTATGAATATTAATAAAGAATATAAAGAAGATTTAACTAAATCACATGAAGAATATAAAAATATTAAAAAAGAATTATCAGAAGAAAGATATAATAATTTAACATTTATAAAATGTAATGAAAATATTGATGAAAAATATAATAATAAAATTATTTCATTAGAAAAGCAATTAAAGGAGATGAAAGAAGAAAATGAAAAAAATATATAATAAAATTTTTTTTTATAATTAATAATATATAAAATTAAAATGATTTCAATTTATAATAGATATTTATTAAATAAAATTTATAATATTAATAATTTAATATCATTAATATCAAAATATTCTAAATTAAATAAAACAGATATTATTACATTTTTAAATAAAGAAGATAATGAATTAATTATATTAACTGATAATAATAAAACATGTGGATTTATATTAGGAGAATATATAATGTATAATACATTAACATATAAAATAAATATAATATATTTAGAAAATGAAAAATATAATGAAGAAATAATAAAAGAATTATCAAATTATTTAAAAAATCAATCAATATTTAAAATAATAAGTAATAAACCAATAAATAAAGAATTTAAATTATTAAAATATAAAGGAAATAATATGATGAATGAATATAATTATATTTATGAATATTCGATTAATTATTAATAATTTATTTAAATAAATTATTAAAAAAAATATTCTTATTATTAATTATTATTTTATTTGTTTAATTTAACATTTATTTATTTATTATTTTATTTATTTAATTTAATATTTGTTTCACTTTTAGAATCTTTATCTTTATCAGAATTTTTATTATTATTTAATTCTTCACTTTTAGTATCATTATTAAATTTTTCATTTAATTCTTCAATTGCATTACTAGGTGTAGTAGTATTAGAATAATTACTATTAACAGAATATTCACTATCATAAGTATAAGCAATTAAACCTTTAACAAATGTATTTCTATTATCTTTAATAACTTCAAAACTAAGAATTTCCTTATCAGTAGATAATAATTCTAATTGATGAATAAATTCATTTTTATTAATTTTATTAAAAATATCATTACTTGTACAATATTTTTTATAATTTTTATACATATCATTAACATTAATACCATCTTTATTAACATTTTCAGTATCATTAGTATAATAATATTTCAAGAATTGTAAATATTTATTACCTTCAATTTTATAATCTCTAGTAGATAATTGAACATCTTCAGGAGGTTTATAACCAATATTTTTATATTCTTTATATTTTTGAACTAATACCCATAAACCAGCTTCTAACATTTCATCAGTTAATAAATATTTTTCAATATCAGGATCAGCTTCACGTTCATTATATTCAAAATCTTCTTTTCTTTTTTCTTTAGGATTAACAAATTTAACATCAAAATTAAATTTAACAACCCTACGACTAACTGCAAAATCAATATTATCAAAAGGTGGCATATCATTACAAGTAATTATAATTTTAAATTGTGGATCAAATTCTGATTCATCTTCGAATAAACCTCTTGCAACAATAGTATCATTACCTGTTAATCTTTTCATAATTGCAGTTTGAATTAAATCAGTATTATTTGCTTCATCCATAACTACCAATCTTTTATGTTTTAATCTTATCATATCAGGAGATGCATCAGCACTTTTACCTTTCTTTTGAGTTAACATACTATAATTAGATATTGTACAATAATTAGAAGTAAATAATTTAGTTAAAAATTTCATTAAACCAGATTTACCATTACTACCTTTACCATAAAAGAAGAAAATTTTATTATCATCATTACGACCATATAAACAAGAACCTAATACTCTTAATAAATATTCTGCATTTTCTTTTTTTAATTGTAAAGAATAAATATAATTTAAGAATTTTTTAACATATTCACTTTCCCAAGTTAAATTAGGATTATATTTACAACCCATAGATAAAGATACAAAATCACTAGGATTTCCTTCTCTAAAACAATCAGCATTATCTAAATCAATAATACCATTTTTAACACCTAATAAATTTTTCTTTTGATCCATTAATTTATTATATTTATCTAAACTAATTTGTGTTTTAATTAAAAATTGTTTAACAATACCATTATTTAAATCAGCAATATTATCAAAATCATTAATAACTTTTTGATATTTATTTTTCTTTTTATTAAAATCTTTTTCATCCATAGTTTTATTTTTCTTTAAATCTTTTTTATTTTGATTTAATTGAATTTCATATTGTTTAGCTAATTTTTTATATTCTTCATTAATTTTACTAATTTCTTCATCTTTTTTACTTAATAAATCATTAACTTCTTCAGAATATTTAGATATATTCTTACTATTAGTTGATTCATTAATTTTTTTATTTAATGATTGAATAGTTTTATCATATTTATTATCAATATCTTTAACTTTTTTATTTTTTTCTTTATTTAATTCATTAATTTTATTATTAAATTCTTTTGTTAATTTTTCTTCTGCTGTATTTATAACTTGCTCTGATTTTGATGCAATATAATCATTAATAAATTTTGCTTTTCTTTTTTCTAATATTGTTTGACAACGTTGAATTTGGGGTATTAAATGTCTACCATTTTGATCTATAATCCATCTTTTACCATTAAATCGATAAATAATTAATTGACTTCTCTTTTTTAATGATTCTGATACTGCAAGATATAAATTACCAAATTTAGTAAAAGGTATCATTGATTCTTTTTGTATAGTTCCACCTTCTATTGCTTTTTCAATAATATCTTGATAAATATCATTAAAAAGATTATCATATTCTTTAGGATTATCTCTTTGAGCATATAATTCTAAAGTTTTAATACTACAAACTTTACCTCTAGATTTACATGTTTTCCAATTTTTTAAACATTCTTCTTCATTATAATTAGTTGATTGTTTTGACCAATTTAAATATTCTCCAAATAAACTAGGATCTGTATTATGTAATGCCCATCCAATATATAACCAATCTTGATAATTATCTGCACGTTTTGGATTAATAAGTTTTAATAAACATTTTGCCCATTCAATCCTTTCTAATTGTTCATTAGTAAATTTATAATCAGCAGAACATAAAGTATTAATTTCAGTTGAAATACTTTCATTTAATTTATTATCAACTAAAGCTGGTGTTTTAGATTTTATTATTCCTTCTCGTTTTAATATTGATATATTATTTAATTTTATTAAATATTCATCATATATTTCATCTTTTACTTCTAAAGGAGATGCATATTTATATTTTCTTACACTTAATTGTTTTACTGATAATAAATCATATACACCTCTTGTTTGAGTTAATTTATATTGTGGTCTAATATGTATTTTACCTGCTTTATCTTTTTCTATTTTAGTTGAACCATACATCATCCAACAATTTCTACTAATTGTTGATTCATCTAATATAGTTTCTGGTGTATCATCAGTTGGTAAATTATTAAATAATCCTGTTGTATTAATTTCTTGTAATATTAATCTATATATAAAATGTCTATCAACCTTCTTTATTGGTAAATCATAAACAATATGAACACCATCTTTAAAATATGTTTCTTTTGTAATATTACCATCTTTATCTTTTACTTCTTTTTCTATTTTTGTTGGTGTTGGTTTTTCAAATAATAAACCATTAATATCATATTTATCCATTATAAAATAATATTTAAATTTATTCTCTATAATATCCATAACTTTATTTAATAAATCATTCATATGATATATTCTACTTACATTATTTGGTAATTGTTTATATTTAAAATCTAAATCAATTAATAATGGACCAATCTCACATTGTCTTTCTCCAATATTTAATTTATATTTTATAAATTTTTCAGCATTATTAATATATTCTTCATTTTCTACAATTGAAGCATACAAATTTAAAAATTCATCATATTTATCATCAGGAATAATATAAGCACCAGATGGAGAACTAACTCTTTGATTAGTAATCAATTCTTTATTATCTTTATTTTTATCATATAAAGAACTATTTAATAATTTAATAAATTGATTATATAATTTATCTAATGATGTATTTTTATCTTTTGATTTAGAAAATTTAACTTTTAAATATTTTGGAGATAATTTTTGTATAATTGGTTTTTTATTATCTTTAATAATTAATTCTTCAGGTTCTTCATCTGAACTTTCTTCTTCATTTTCTTCTTCATTATCTTCATCTTCTTCATCAGATGTTGTATCTTCACTTGAATTATCATCATCTGATGATGTTTCTGATAAACGATCTTTTTCACTATCTTCTGATGTATCAGTTATATTATCTTCTAATTCTTGACTTGTAATACTTTCTGTATTTTCTGTGTCATCAGAATTTGTATATTTACTTGACATTTTGTATAAATCGTTTATTGGAATATGTTTTTAATATAAAATTTTATTTTATCAATTTTTTATTTTTTTATTAAATTTTTAAAAAATAGTTAAATTAATAATATTTAATATTATTATTGTTAAAAAAAGATATAATTTTTAATAATTTTAAAAATATTAAAAATATAGTTATATTTATTTATTTTTTATTTTTTAATTATTTTTATCAACAAAATAATATTCAAAATTAAATTTAATCATTCTTCTATTTATTCCGACTGGCTCCATAATACTAGGCATAATACTAGGTATTAAAACTATTTTAAAATTATTTGAATTTGAATTATTCATTTTTATAAAAATAATATAAATAATTATTAATATTTAGATTTTCATTTTTTTAAAAAAATAAAATATTTTAATTTTAATTATGATTTAAATTAATGATTTAATATAATCCATATTTAAAGGGATATCATATCTATTAATACTCATCATTTTATTTCTTAATTCATTTACTAAATTTTCATCTAAATAATTATCTGATTTTTTAAAATATTCATTAATTTCTTCTTCTGTATGATTTAAACAATAATTTAATATTTTTGATTGTTTCGCTTGTAATTCTTTATATGCTGAACATACTGTTGGTTGACTTATTGAAAAATATTTTGCCACATCTTTTTTTGCAAAATTAGGTTTCATATATCCTTTATAAACTAAATATACTAAACATACTGATAATGCTTGACTTAATGGATTATGATTAGGTATTAATTTGTCATATTGAATATATAATAACATCTTTTTAATATTATTAATATCAGATTTTTTAGTAATATTAAAACATCTAACCATTGTTTGTAAATAATCATATGGATAATAAAAACATGTAATAGGAATAAATCTTTTTAATTCTGGATAATTTTCAATTAATTTATTTATTATTCTACATTCTTTATGTATATATGATTGTTTTAAATTATCTATTGATTTCGCTATTTTTGATATGGTTAATAATATTCCATTCTTTAAACATGCATAATATATACATGCACCTTTTAATCCTCCATTATTTCGACCTCTTGCTTTAATAAATTTATTTGATTTATCATTTTTAATAATTTTAATAACATTTTGATAAATTAATTGAGCATCATCTGCTATATTCTTTTGTATTCCTAAATCTGTACAATATTTATTTATTTCATTCATTATTTTAAATAATTCTTTCTTTTCATAATCTATTGTTGTGTTATATCTTGTCGCTAAATTATTTAATTGTTTATTTTTTATTCCTTTTAATTTTATTGTTTCTGTATTATCTATTGGATGATATGAATTAATTTTTTCATTATCTATTCCATCACTTATTTTTGTCATTTCATAATTTATTTCTCCACATATTGTACAAACATATAATCCTGAATTATCACATATATAATTACATTTATGAGTATTTTCATTTATTTCTTCTTTTTCTTCTTTTGGATTAATTATGTTTTCTAATTTGTTAATATTATAAATTAAATCAAAATTTAAATCCATAATATTTTTATTATATATATATAATAATATATTTATAATCATTTTTTTAAAATTTAATAAATAATATAATTAATAATACAATGAATAATATTTTTAATATTGGTTTAATATAATATCCATAATTGAAATTGTAATAATAATAATTAAATAAACTACAATTAATAAATTTTTTAATTAATACATAAATTATTAATGCTAATGTAATAATTATTATTAATTTAATAAAATTTATTAATTCATCTTTTATTTTAATTGATTGAGAAGTTAATAATTTCATTTTTATATATTGATAATTTAATTTTATATTATTAAATAAAATATTTTTATATAATTAATATATATTAATTTATTATTATGGAATATTTAGTATTAATTATTATTATATTATTTTTATTTATTTCAATATTAATTTTATTAAGTTCAATTATATCTATTAAATATCAATCTCAACCTAAATATATTTATAGATATGTTCCTAAAAAATTTTTAGATCAAGAATATTATGATAATTTACCTTCTGATATTTTTAAAACTATGTTTTCTTCTGCTTCTCCTTGGACTGTAGATAATACAACTTATAGAGATTTTAATAAATCTGAAAATGTTAATAAATATTTTATTACTCAAGTTTAATATCTTATTTAAATAAAATATATAAATTAGATTTAAATAAATCTTTTTAATATGTATAAACATATAAATTTTTATTATTAACTTTAAATTTATTTTTATTATTTTCACAATGTAATATTTTTAAATTATTATTTATATTTAATTCATCTAATGAATTATTTTTTACATTTAATACTTTTAAATTTAATATTTGATCTATTTTTAATTTATCTAATTGATTATTTCTTAAATCTAATATTATTAAATGTTTCAATGTATTCAAATTTAAACTTGTTAAATTATTTCCTTTACCATTCAAATATAATATATTCGGGCATTGATAAATATATAATTTATTTAAATTAATATTACCAATACTTACATATAATAAATTTGGACAATTAATAATATATAATGTATCTATATCAGAATAATTAATATAAAGATATTTTATATTACTATTTACAATAGATAATTTCTTTTTATGATAATAAATATTTTTATTAATATCATTACCATAAATTTTTAATATATCTTGATCAATCTTATTAATATATATAACATCTTTTGAATTATTTAAATGAATAATTTTATTTGATTTAGCTAATGAATATTTATAATTATTTATTGATTCATTACATACTAAATTTCTATATTCATAAAAATATTCATTATAACATTTTTTTTCATAATCAATATTATTACAATTATTATATATTTCATTTAAAACATTATCATTATATTTAAATACTAAATTATTTTTAGGTTTTTTAAATATAATATTAATATTATCTGTTATTTTTTTCTTAATATTATCACATAATATATCAAATGTCATTGTAAAATTTATATTATTATTATTTTTATAATAATTAATAATATCTTCATTAATATGATTATTTATATTTGATAAATGATTATTAAATATTTCAATAATATCATTCTTATTTAAATTCAATGTATTATTAAATTTTTTTCTATTATGATTACATAAACTATCAGTTATATTATTATAAAAGTCTTTATTATTGAAAAAATCTTTATTATTGAAAAAATCTTTATAATTATTGTAAAAGTCTTTATTATTATTGAATGACATTTTTTATAGTAATATAATATAATTAAAAAAATAATTTTTAAAAATTCAATTTTTTTAAATATTTAAATATTAAAATATGTCTATTGATTTATTAAAAAATTGGGACCCTTACAAATATCTTACACATAATGAAAGAAAAGAATTAACCTTACAACAATTTAATGATGATTTTGAAAAGGCTAAAGAAAAAACAAGAAAAGATATTGAACAATTAGAAAATGATGAACTTAAAAAATTAAATTATGATGAAGAAATTAGATATAAAAAAAGTCAGGTTTCATCTTTATTAGAATTTGAAAATATTAGAGATAAATGGAGTGAATATATGTTTAATTTTATTAAAAAAACTGTTTCTTTTAATTTTGATTATAGTAATGTTGAAATCGTTTATTTCTTTTTAACTATTATTTTTATGATTGTTATTTATTTTATTTTATTCTTATTTTACTCCTTTATTAAAAATAATGATAAAAATAATAATGATATTAATATTAATCTTCATATTAATTAAGATATTTTTTTAAATCTTCTAAATGATTAATATTTTTATTTATTATTATTTTTATTTCATTATCAAATTTATGTTTTATTATATTTATTATATTATTAGTATTTTCTAATAATGTTAAATCAATAATAATTTTATAATTATTATTTTCTATGTAAATATCATTAATATTATTATAACAATCAAACATATTATATTCATTCATTATTACATCTAATTCTTCATATCCAATATTTTTATAATAAAATTCTTTTAATAATTCTAATGTAAAATATTTAATATAATATTTATTATTATTTTCTAATACAAGATACATTTTAATAATTTATTAATATTAATAATAATATTAAATAAAAATTCATTTTTTTAATTATTATATTTTTGAAAAATATAATTTTAAAATATAATAAATATTTATAAATTAATTTTTTTAATGTTGGATTTTATTAAAGATATATTTTATAATACATTTTTTTATTTAATATTTTGTATTATTTGTGTTTCTGTTATTTATTATAATAAAAAATATGGTGATAAAATAAATTATCAATATAAACAAAATTTAGTTAATCGTAAAAATTATAATTAATATTATTTTATTTAAATAAAAAAAAATCAATTTTTAATTAAAAACGTTATATTGTAGCATAACTAATCCAGTTATATTAAATCTATCAACTTGACAATTATTAAAAATGAAAACCGATATATTAGGTATATAAACTTCTCCAAAATATTTAAATATTTTTAATTTAACATTTTTAAATGTTATAGGTTTAGTAATATATTCTGGAAAGAAAAAATCATTTAAATATTCATTTGAATTATCAATAATAGACATATGATAATTTTTTTGATTTATACATTCAATTAAACAATCATGATTAATATTTGTTATATCATATTCTATTTTTGTTTCTGATAAACTAATTATTTTTTGTTTAGAATATTTTAATTTATCATTATAATTATCTATAATAATATATTCATCATTAATATTTAATTCTGATATAATATTATCAAACATTTTATCAGATGGTTTTTTACAACGAATATAATGAATTTCTTTATTATCAACAATATCTGGATTTTCAGGTATATCTTCTATTAAAAGTTCTTTATCTTCTAATGAACAATAAATACAAATTTGATATATAATAAAATCATTAATATTTTTTAGTTTTTTTAATTCAAAATGCATATTTAATTATTAATAATTAAATAATAGGTGTTATATTTAATTATAATATTATAAAATTTCAATTTTTTAAAATATTTTATTTAAATAAAATAATTATTCATTTTGATTATTATTAGTTATATTATTCTTGATTTTAATAAATTTTTTTAAACATTCTTCTTCATTATAATTAGTTGATTGTTTGGACCATTTTAAATAATCTTCAAATAAACTTGTTTGTATATTATGTAATACCAAATTAATATATAACCAATCTTGTTCAGCTCTTTTAGGATTAATAATTTTTAGTTTTTTTAATTCAAAATGCATATTTAATTATTAATAATTAATAATAGGTATTATATTTAATTATAAAATTATAATATTATAAAATTTCAATTTTTTAATGTTTGATATAATTAATATTTTGTATTATTTGTGTTTCTATTATTTATTATAATAAAAAAATTGATGATAAAATAAATAATCAATATCAATAATATAAAAATAATAATATTGGTTATAAATAAATTATTTTATTTAAATAAAATAATAAAATAATAAAAAAATAAATCTTTAATTCATATAAATTATTAAATTTATCAATATAATTTTTATTAAATTAATTAATTATATATACTTTTATTAATTAATTTTAATAAAATTTATATAAGTAAATATACTTTTTATAAAAGTCGCTTTTTTAAGGATAATTTTTATAATATTTTTCCTTAAAAAAGCGACTTTTATAAAATAAATATATACTTAATAATAAATTTAAAAATATTATTAAAATTTAATAATTACATTATCATTTTTAATTATATTATAAATTTCTTTCATATTATTTATATAATTTTCATTAAATTTAAATATATATTGATATCTTATTTTATTTATAATAAAATTATCTTTATTAGTAATAATTAAATTATTATCAATATATTTATAACAAGTTAATATAAATTGATTAAATAAATATAAACCATTAATACATTTTAACCTTTTATTATTTTTATCATTATTTACTTCTTTTAATAAATTATCAAAATTTTTATTTTTTAATTTTTTATTTCTTTTTGTATTATCTTTTGATGTAAATAATTTTTCAATATTTTCTTTATTATCATTAATAAATTTAATTAAATTATCCTTATTATATTCTTTTAATAATTCAAATTTATTTATTCCTAATTCTTTATTTAAATTAATTAATATTTGATAAACATATTTTAAATTATTTCCATTATTATTTATAATTTTAATAATATCTTCATTATTATTTTTAAATATATTTTCGATTTTATTTAAATCATAAATAAATAAATATCTACTATGTAATATTCTATTTATATTCTTTTTATTTTTAATTAATTCATTTAAATATAATTTTAATTCATTATTACATAATTCATAATTTTTATCTAATTTAATTTCTTCTAATATCTTTATATTATCATAATTATTTATTTCATTATATTTTTTATCATCAATATTATAATCTTTAGTTTCATTAAAATCATAATAATTAATTTTATATCCTTGATATTTACTTAATAATTTTAAACAATATAATTTATTATTATTTGTAATATAATTATTATATTTATTATGTATAACAATATTTAAGAAATCAATAATATCTTTATATCTATTACTTAATAAATTATTCATATTAAATAAAATATCAATATTATTAATCATATTATTATTATTTAATAATTCAAATACTTTATTATTATTATTTTTAATATTATTAATATAATTTTCTTTAAAATATTTAAAAAATAAAATATTACATTGATTATTATTAAATAAAGATAAAATATTAATATTTTTACATTTTCTACTTCTTGAAAATTGTTGAAGCATTAAATAACTATTAATACTTTTACCTTTATAAATTACATAAATATCTTCATATTCAATTTGTATATCAATACCATAAGTAATTTTAGGTGAATATATTATACATTTATTATTAAATGTATTATTACAATCATTTACAAATTCTTTATTATATCTTTCTCTTGTAATTAATACAAAATAATTATTTTTATCTTTATAGTTATCAATAAAATAATTATAAATTAAATTTGATAACCTACAACTATCACTACAAAATATAATACTTTCATTATTAATTATTTTATTATTAATATTAAATTTATCAATAAATGATATTATATTATTTAAATCATTAAAATCTTTATTGTATAAATAATTATTAATAATTTTATTACTACATTTTTTAAATTTATTATAATAAAATAAACTTTTCATATTATTACAATTAAATAATTTATTAACTAATAAATATGTATCTTCACAAAATAAAGCATCACAAAATATTATATGATTACAATTTTTAAATAAATTAATTAAATTATAATAATTATTAGAAATATTATTATTTGTTTTACTTAAAAACCTACTTATAAAACTTGTTATTTCATCAATTATAATAATATCATAATTATTATATATTTTATAAATTTGTTCTAAAGAAATATTTAAATTATCATATTTATTATATTCATAAGGTTTAATATCATTATAATTAATAATATTGAATTCTTTTAAATCATTGCATAATTTATCTCCAAGACTAATTAAAGATGATATACATAATATATTTAATTTCATATTGATATTAATATTATTGTTTTTTAAACATTCATTATATTTAATATTCCAATAATTAATAATTTTTTTAATAATTGTAGTTTTACCAGTTCAAGGAGTGCAGGCACTCCTTCAAGCAGGAGGTTTTACCTCCTGGTTCCAACAGGAGATATTAAACAAATATTATTATAATCTTTAATATAATTAAAATCATTATCATTAATAAATTCATTTTCTACTTCATAATAATTAAATTTTTTATTATTAATTATTTCATCTTTAATATTTAATTTTATTAAATCATTAATTTTAATATCATATTTAATATGATTACTAATTATATATTTACATTTATAATTTTGTAATTCTTCATTTAATAATTTAATATCAATATTTTTATCTTTTAAAAAATTATATTGTTGTTGTTTAGTTATATTATAATCTTGTCTTATCCAATAAAATAATGTTCTAAATGTTTTTTTCTTATATACTTTTTTATTAAATGTTTCATTAATTATAGTTAATGAATAATCATCATATTTTTTAGATTTTTTAGATAAATTAATAGAATAATTATATAAATGATAAGTATGACATAAACAAATTAAATTATACCATTTATTATAATCTTCTAATCTATCATTATTTAATAAATTAAATACTTTATTTAATTCATTTGTAATATCTTTATTTTTAATATCTTTAATAATACATTTTTTAATTGATTTTATTATTTTCTTATTCTTAATATTTTTATACTTTTTAATTTTTTTATTAATTTGTTTATCATAATCTTTATATTTTTTTACAATATCATTAAATTCATTAATATAATTGTTATTTATTATAATTGATGTATTAAATGTAGTTTGCATCGAAGTAATAAATAAATGATGAAATTTATCATTTTTATTTAATTTAATTGTTGTTTTATCATAATTAATTAAATAATAATTTGGTTTATGAGGTATTTTTTTATCAATTAATTTACCAATTTTAGTATCTTTATTATATATATAAATATAATAAGGCTTATTACAATATAATAATCTAAATCCATTATCTGCCATATGAATATCAATAATTTTATTCCAATTAAGATTAATATTTATTGAATTTAATTTATTAATTAATTTATCAATAATAAAAATATATTGATTTTGATTAACAAAAATAAAAGGAAAATATAAATGAATATTTGAATTATTATTAATTTTATTTGACCAAATATATTCATATGGATTTATTATATTATCTTTATTATTATCATTATATTTTAATACATAATCAATATATTCATTATCAATATTATTAATATTATATTCAAAATAATATTCTATTATCTCCTTTATATATTTTGGTATATCTTTATATAATTCATTAAAATCTATTTCATCTAATGATTTATATTTATTAGTATTTAAATGTTCATTATCATATTTAATATCAACATCAATTACTAATTTAAATATATCACTTTTATTATGTCCATCAATAATCATTGTTGTATTATTACATAAAGGATAATAAAATTGTTTAAATTTTTTAACATCAATATTAGGTATATTATCTAATTTATTAATATTAGATATAATAAAATTAAATACTTCTATAGTATTATTAAATTGTTTATATCTAAATATATTCTTACCACCATATAAACCACATAATCTATAAAAGTTATTTTTTGTATAAGATTTTATATAATCTTTTTCTTCTTTTATTATATATCGGTTGTTTATCATTTTTTTAATTTTAGATTTAAAAAATATTTGTTTTATATATAATAAATAGAAATAATTTTATATAAAAAAACAAATTATTAAAAATATATAATAAATAATATATAAAATGTCATCTAGAAATGATTTTATTATTGAAATATTAAATTTTACATTAAATAGTGATTTATCATTAATGTATAAAAAAGTATATTTAAAAAAATTTATTAAAGAATATTTAAATAATGATAATAAAGATATATTAATGAATATTATTAAAAATTATAATGTAGAAATTTATGATTATATATTTTTAGAAAGATATGATAAAAGTAGACAAAATTATCAACAAGTTTTAGAAAGACAAAAAAAATATAATGAAGAACATAAAGAAGAATTAAAAGAAAAACGAAAACAATATTATCAAAAACATAGAGAAGAGAAATTACAAAAAGTTAAAGAATATCAATTAAAAAAGAAAGAAATTAATAATCCAAATGAATAATTATTTTATTTAAATAAAATAATTTTTATTAATTAAAAATAAAAAATTGATATTAAATAGTATATTTTATGTTATATAGAAAAATAGCATAAAAATGAGTGAAAAAAATACAGATAGATATATGCAAAATGAATATGTTAAAATATTTAAGCAAGAATATAAAACTGAAGGAAATAAAGAATTATTTAAATCAAAAATACCAGATGGTTGGGATATAATAGAAGATAAATTATTAATTATAATAGAAAATAAAAAATTAGTAAAACAATTAAAAGAAGCAAAACAACAAATTAAAGAATATTATGATAATTTACCAAATGAAATAAAAGAAAAATATAAAATATATTTAATTATTGGATTAGGTAATACATTAAAAACATTTAAATATAAAATATTTGATTATAATTTACAAGAAATAAATAAAACATTACAAAATATAAATGAAGAATTAATAGAAAAACCAATATTTAATATTGAAGAAATACATAAATTAAATCAATATTTATATGATAATTCAATTAATCTTCCTAAATCACAAAAAACCTTATTTATTGCTTCTGTATTAATTTGTTTGAAAATAGATAAAGATTTTATTAAAGATTATAATGAAGAATCAAATTCTTATATTATTGCTGATAAAATGATTGAAACAATACAAAATTATTATGATGATGTTATTTTCACAAATAATTTTAAATTTATTCAAAAATCTATACATAATAGACATTTATATCATATATTTAATGTTTTATCAATTGATATTAAAAATTATGGAAAAGATATTTTAAATCAATTTTATAGTGAATTTTGTTTGTGGGATAAAAATAATGATGCATCACTAGGTGTTGTATTAACTCCTCACGATATAGTTGAATTAATGGTTGATTTATTAGATTTAAATAAAAATGACAAAATATTAGATTTTTGTACAGGAACAGGAAGTTTTTTAATAGAATGTGGAAAAATAAATAATAATCTTTATGGATGTGAAAATAATGAAGAAAGATATAGTTTAGCGAAATGTAATTTTATTTTACACGATTTAAATTATACAAATTTAAAATATAATTCTTGTTTTAATGAAAATTATGAAACAAATTATTTTGATAAAATTATTATTAATCCTCCTTTTAGTTGTAAATGTCAAGATGAATTAAATAAACATAATAAATTTAAATGGAAATCATTTGATGAAGAACAAAAATTTATAATATATATGATAGAATTATTAAAAATAAATGGTTTAGGTTGTTGTATTATACCAAGAAGTAATTTTAATAATAGTATTAAATCAACAAATGATTTTAAAAAAGAAATATTAAAATATTGTAAAATATTAAAAATATATAATTGTAATTCTAAAGTATTTATTCCAAATGCAAATGTAGAATGTACAATATTATTATTTCAAAAAATTAATAATTATAATGAAGAAAAAGAAATTGATAATTCAAATGTTGAAATTATTGATTATTCAGATGATGGATATAAAATAAAAAAGAAATTACGATATTATGACCATAAACCAAATTTAAATAATAAACAATATAAACAATTAGAATATAATAATGATTGGAATTATAGAAAAGAAATATTATTTAATATTAATGATTTAAAAAAAATGATTGAAGAATATAATAATAATTATCAATATGCATTAAATAAATATAATATTAATAATAAAAAATATAATGAAGTTAAAGAATTAAAATATAAAAAAATTAAATTTTTAGATATATTAGAACCAATTAAATATAAAACATATACATATGATAAATGTGAAGATGGAGATATTCCCTTTTATGTAGCTTCACAAATGAATATACCAAAAGGATATAAAAATGTAATAAGTATTGATTGTGAAAAATTAAAATTAGATAAAGTATTATGTATTAATAAAAGTGGTGAAGGTGTAATTGGTTATTGTCATATAAGAACAGGTAAATTTGCCTGTAATTCATTAGTTGGAGTATTTAAAATGAAAATAAATTTAGATATTCCAAATATTGTATTAATACAAGAACAAATTAAAGCAAAATATAATCATCATTTTGAAAATTTAAATAATACAATATTAAATGAATTAGAATTATATTTATTAGATGAAGATTTTAATTATGAATTTAATTATAATTTAACAAATTATATTAATCCAGATATTATTATTAAAGAATGGAAATTATTAAAAATAGATGATTATTTTGAATTATTACCTAGAGCAAAGGATTTAATAGGTGGTAAAGAAATAAAAAATAATGGTATTTATCCCTTAATATCAACATCATCAATAAATAATGGTATTATTAAATTTATTGATACATATGATTATGACGGAGAAAATAATAACTATTTAACAATTGCAACAACTGGAACAACTGGTAGTTGTTTTTATCAAAAATTTAAATTCTCTGTTACAACACATAAAATATTTATATTAAAACCAAAAGAAAATAATAAAATATCTCTTCATATATGGGCAATGATGATTAATTATTATTTACCTAAAAAATATTCATATTCAAATGGAATTTCAATTAATAAATTATTAAATGAAGAAATTAATATGCCTATTTGTTAAAAAAAATATTAAATAATCCAAATGAATAATTATTTTATTTAAATAAAATAATTTTATTATATAATTATTTAATATATAAACAATGAATAATTATTTAGAAGAATTAATTTCTTCTATTATTTGTTTAATACATATTTTAATTATATTATGTATTTTTATTATTCCTTTTCTTAATTCTAATTATTTATTATTTTTATATTGTTTAATAATACCAATGATACAAATGCATTGGTTATTAAATGATGATACTTGTGCATTAACAGAATTAGAAAAATTTATAAGAAAAGATAAAGATAAATCAAAATGTTTTACCCAAAAATTATTTGGTCCAATTTATAATTTTAATAATAATAAAAAATATTCTGCATTTTCTTACATTTTATTAAATATTTTATTATCTATTTGTATTAGTAAATTAGTTAATAAATATGAAAATGGTGAAATTAATGAATTCTGGGATTTGTATGAAATATAATATAATTATTTTATTAAAATAAAATAATATTAATATATAAATAAATGGGGCAAACTAAAAAATATATTAATTTATTTAATAGTTATTATAAATTAAATGATAATAAATTAAAAACATTAAATTTATTAAAAATAAATAATGAAAAAGAAAATATTGAATTAGAAAATAATAAAATTACAAATAATGAATTAAAAGAATATGTTTATGAATTAACAAATGATACACCTAATAAATCAATATTACATAAAATTAAACAAATTACTTATCATATATTAAATATTACAAGATTATTAATAAATAATAAAATAACACAATTATTATTAAATTTAGATATGGAACCAATTACAAGAATAATATCATCAATTGGTATAAAAGGATTAACATATATATTAAATAAAATATTATTATCAAAAATTTTTGAAGAATTAACAGAAGAAGAAAAGAATTTAATATTATCAATAATAAAAGATATAAAATATATTTATAAAAAATCTTGTGAATTATTAAATAAAACAATTATTAATATTATGAATTCTTCCTGTTGTTGTAAATAAATAATTAATATATAATAATGATAAAAAATAATAATATATTTAGAATAAAATATAATAATGATATAAATGAAATTAAATATGATAATAAAGATAAAATAATTATTTGTTATTATTTTATTAAAGATGATGATAAAATAAATGAACAATTAATAAAATTATGTAATGAAGATAATAATATTATAATATTATTAATAAATATATGTAATTATGAACCTAATTTAAATAATGAAGAAATAATAGATAAAATACCATTTATAAAAATATTTAATGATAAAGAAAATAAATATAATGATAAAATAAATAATATAATAACAAATACATTATAAATAAAATGTTAAATATAAATATTATAATAATAAAAAGAATTATTAATAAAAAATATGTTATTTAAATAACATATTATTAAAAATATTAATTAAAAATAAATTAATTATGAAAATATTTATTTTCATAATATGTACAACACAATAATATTATAAATTCTTTTATTATTTCTTCTTCTTTCCATTCATAATCTTCTATTAAATATAATCCATTTGCATAATATGATGATATATTTGCATAATTTGTATGTATCATATGACACATATAACCAATATGTAATTTATTTGTAATAATTTTAAAATCATTAATAATAGTATCATTTATATTATATAAAAAATTAGTTAATTTATCATCATTATTAATATTATTCATATATTTTTCAAATATATTAATATATTTTATATTAGATACAAAATTATATAAATCTTCATTAGTAAATAACATTTTATTTATAAGTATTTGTTATATATTTTTTTATCATAAATTATTATTATACAAATAATATATATAATTTATAATCAATTTTTTAAAATGAGTGTATTAAATAATCAAACATATATAGATAATTTAAATAATATTACAAATGAAATTAAAGATTTATTAGATAATAAAGAAAATATTGGACATATTAATAATATTCAAAAAATTATTACATTAGGTGATTTACATGCTGATATGGAAATATTATTAAAATTTTTATCAAAAATAGAATTAATAACTTATCAAGAAATTACATATAATGAATATAAAAATTATAATAATAATAATAATTATTATTATTATAAATATGATAATAATTATAAATGTAATTTATATTTAAATAATAATAATATTACATATGATGATATAATTAATAATTATCCATTATTTATAAATAAAAGGAGTTATTATAATATTGATGAAGATAATATAAAATATGATAGGTATGATTATAATAATTTATATAAAATAAATTTTAATATTGAAAAAATTAAATTATATAAAAATACAGTATTTGTATTATTAGGTGATATTACAGATTCACATTTTGAAAAGCATGATTTTAATTATAAATCAAGACAATTTATGTATGTTAATGATATTGGATGTTATCAAATAGTATTATTTTTAAAACATTTAATAAAAAAAGTATCAAATAATTATAATTTAAATATACAATTAAGAATATTATTTGGAAATCATGAATTTTATGAATTATTTAGAGATTCAAAAGAATTTATTGATGCTATAAAACATTTTAATAATAATAAACAATATACAGGATTATATTATACATTATTTCCGAATAAAGAATATACAAAAAATGGATTTGTTTATACATTAGATGATAATGAATATAATAAATATATGGAATATGTAGATAAAGATAATAATTTTATAAATAATTTTGAAGAATCAGAAATTTATAAAATAATAGATTTAAAATTTAAAAGAAGAAAAAATATTATATTAGATAATTTAAAAGATTTCGATTTTATTATTATAATAAATAATCAAATTTTATTATCTCATACATTTTTATTTAAAAATTTTATTATTGAATTAAAAAAAATTATTAGTAATACAAAAGATAATGATGATTATTATTTACATAATAATAAAGATTTTGATGAAGTTAAATTATTAAATATATTATCTAAATATGTTTTACATAAATTAAAAAATAATAATCATAATAATAATTCTAATAATAATACTTATAATAAAATTGTTAATAATTTATTTAATATATTAAATAGTCGTAATCCAAATCCTTATAAATATAATATATATAATGAAGGTAAAAAACAAACAATAAAAGAATTATATCCTGAATCTATTTTATGTAATGCTGATAATTATAATAATATAGATAATAATTATGTAAATAATTCTTGTAAAAATAAAATTCATATTGTTGGTCATATGCCTCAATTTAAAATTAATCGAAATAATTATACTCAAGAAGATAATATTAATAATGTACCAATTTATGATAATATTGAATATTTACATAAACCATATTATATATTTGATAAAAATATAAATAAAGAAACAAAAAAAATAAATAGTATAACTTCAATACCTTATAATGAATTTTATTTATATTATAATGATAATCATTTAAGTTTATCATTTAGTGATAATAAAGATGATTTTGAAAAAGATTTAGATCATTATTATTATTTAGAAATAAATATAGACAATAATAATATAACAAGAAAATTAATTCAATTTGATAAACCAAATATATTAAATTAATAAAATAATTTATTTAAATAAATTATTATATTTTATCTTTTATTAAAGAAAAAGGAATAAATGATTTTTTATAAATTATACTTAATTCATTTAAAAAATTAAATATTTTTCTTATATCACAATTATAATATTTAATAATATAATTAATACTATCTTCTGATATTATAATATTTAAATTATTTAATTTCCATAAACATCTTTCTAATAAATGTTTATTAGGTTTAATATCAATTCTTAATATTGCACATTTTGATATTATTGATTGAATTATATTATTATTATAATTACATACAAATATATAATGAATATTAGGATATTTAAATTCATCAACAAAATAATTTAATGTATTTTGGGCATCAATTGTTAAACTATCCATTTCATCCATTATAATAATTTTATTATCATAAAATGAACCTGCATTAATATATTCTATAACTTTATTTTTTATAACATCAATCCCTCTATCAACACTAACATCAATTAATAATTTATCAACATCTTTAATATTATTCATAAATGATTGTATAATTGTTGTTTTACCAGTTCCTGGAGGACCATATATTAAAAAATTTAAATTATTATAATGTTTAAATATAATATTTTTAACATTATCATTAATTAATAAATCGTCAATTTGAATATTCATTATTTATTAATATTATTATAATTATATTAATATAATTATAAATAAATCATTTTTTTAATTTTTTATTTTTATTTTATTAATCTATAATAAATACTTTCACCTGATACGTTATGTCTATATATTTTAACTATTTCTCCAATTTTACCACCAATATATCTAACAGCTTTATCCCAATGTGTAATTAATGGTAATTGATTAATTAAAATATTTGGAAAAGATTTTTTAAATTCTTCTTCACTAATTATTACATGTTTTTGATAATAAGTTGATTTAACATAAATTTCATAAAATTCATCTTTAGTAAAAATATTAATATTCTTTTTATATAATGTATCTTTACTAAAATCATATTTTTCAAAATTTATATCAGATAATATCATTATTCCATTTGTATATTTATAATTATTAATTTTATTAATAAATGTATTTAATTCTTTTTCATTAACATAACCAATTAAGAAATTATTAAATACTTTTATATCTCTATTTTTAATAATATTTAATATAATCGTTTTATCTATACCTTTTATATCTCTATAATGAATTAATTCTAATATATTATTTGCTATTAATTCATCAATTTCTGATTTAGATAAAAATACTGACATTATTATTTATTATAATATATAAATATTTTTTATATTATTATTTTTCATTTTTTTATTATTTTTATATATAAATTAAATATAAAACATGTCTTATAATAATTATTATATAACTGGTTATTATCCTAACAATGGACATTATAATCATGAAATTCCAATTAATATTTCTTTAGTTAATAATGGAAGATTTATTAATTGTATTAAATGTGGAAGACAATATTATCACGATAATTTAAGTTATAATTGTCCATTTTATGAACATTTCTGCCCATTCTGTGGATTACCCTCGAATAAATTCGAGGCTAAAAAAGAGCTTTGCTCTTTATTACCTTATAAATATTCTATTTTTAATTAAATAATATTTTTTATTATTAATAATAAAAAAAATAATATTATAAATAGAAATCAATATTATTAATTAAACTTTTATAAGGTAAATTATTTATTACATAAGATTTATTATTAATAAATATTGTATAAGATAATAATTTATAATTTGTAAATATAATTTTAAAATTTCTACTATTATTAATATTAATAAAATTTATTTTACCATTATTTAATAATACATGATTTAATGATAATAAATATAATGAATAATTATTTAATATATTAATATGATGAATTTGAAAATTTATAGATATAGTATTCATAAATAAAGTATTAAAACAACCATCAATATTTAATTGATTAATAATAATTTTATTTTTATTAAATCCATTAAATTGAATAGAAATATTTTTATTATTATTATTTATTAATGTTATATTTAAATTATTAATTGTTAAATCTTTATTAAAAACTATTTTAATAATATTTCTATTATAATTTAATAAATTAATATTAATATTAATATTATCTAATTTAATATTTTCATTTTTAATTACATAAATATTATTTTTACAATATAATAATATATCATTAGTTATATTTATAATCATATTATTATTTGTATATTTTATATTATTTTCATTAATTGAAATATCAAAATTTGTTTTATTATAATTATTAAAAATATAATTAATATTATTAATTAAAGTTATTTTATAATCTAAATCATTATATGTTTTAATATCATTACATATTTTAATAAATTCAATAATATTATGCTTAAAAATAAGAGAATTTATTTCTTTATCATTATATAAATTATCTACTAATGAATGTAAATAATCAATAATTTCATTTAAATTATGGGAATTAATAAATTTTATTATATCATTTATTGATGGTAAATCATTTAAACTTTTTAATTCTTCATTCATAATATTATATAATTAATTATATAATAAAATATTATTTTTTTTAATAAAAAAATATTATTTCAAAGATAACAAACAATAATATTAAAACCTTTAAATATATCCATTAATGAACTTCTAACTTCAGGCCATTCAAGTTTATCTAATCCACAACAAATTTTAGGCATAATTAATGTTTTAATATCATTTTCTTTACAATAATTATAAAGATTAATTAAACATCTTGATAATGCTTTATAAGTTGGTTTTTCATAAACACGATTTTTTGTAATTAAATTAGCAATATTATCAGTTATTAAACAACTTCCAATAATAACATCTTTTTTATCATATTTTTCTTTAATTTTTTCTTTTACTTTATATCTTTTTTCAATTTGTACAACAATACCTTTAGCAGTGGATAATGACATATTCATACAATGAACTAATAAATAATTATCTTTAATTTTATTAATTTCATCAAATATATTATTTTTAATTTCAATAATATTTGTTTGCATATTAAAAAATAATAAAATATTGAAAATATAATTAATTTGATATAATTAATTTGATATTATCAAAAAATCAATTTTTATAATAATAATATATAAATGATTTATGCACCTAAACCAATAAAAGTAATACCACACTGTCCTTTATTAGATGAAGAATATGATGAATATGATGAATATAATGAAAATAATGTATATAAAGGAATAATATTAAAAAATAAACTTATTACAAGAACAAAAAGTTTAAAAATAAAAAAGAAAAAACCAATAAAAGGATATGGTATATCTAAAAAATTTACTAATAATTTATTATTTAATACTAAACATATATTATATGTAAATAATAAATTAATGAAAACATCAAAATTATATAAAATAGATAGTAATACATTTATTGATAATAATAAAAAAAAATATTTAATAAAAGAAATAAATAAGAACCAATTTAAAATATATAATATTATTCATAATGTTATTAAAAGAAAATAATTTATTTTAATAAATTAATTTTATCTCCTAAGTTATTATTAGTAATAATCAAAAAAACTAAGAAAAAATAAAATATTTAAACTTTATTTATGTTTATCATCCTGAGTTTTAATCTTAAAGTTGAACTTGTTCAACTTTAACCAAACACCTTTTAAAGAATTCATTGTATTATTATCAAACTCGATATGTCGAGATTGACAAGAATTAACAAAATCAATAAAAGATTTGGCTAAAGTTTGAACTCGTTCATTTGCTTCAATAGTTAAAGCATCAGGTTTCTTAGTTTTTGGTTTATCTGTATTTTGATTTACAAGTTTCGATTCAAAAGGTTTCTTAAATTTATTTTGTCTTTCATTTTTAGGAATAAAAGGTTTCATCTTTTGAATTTCATTAGTTAAAATATCAACTTCCTTAGAATCAACTTCCTTATTAACGTGTGAGTTCATAATATGAGCTATATAACAAAAAAACATTAATAATTATAATAAAATAATATCAAATAATATTGATTATCAATTTTTTTATAATTTATAAAAATATTTATTCAGTTAAATTTTGTATATCTAATAAATTTTGTTCATTTAATTTTAATTGTAATTCATTCATATAATCTAATAAATTTTTATTATTATTTTTTATCCAAGTCATAAAATTAAATAATATACTTGTCCATAATCTTATTTCATATGTTATATTATTATCTGTTAAACCAATAACTTTAATATGTGTAAATGTTTTTTCTATTTTAATAATTCTTAATTCTTTAGTTTGTTGTAATATATTTATTAATTGTATTAAATTATGATAATATGGATTAATAATATCAAAAGATATTATATCATTAAAATTATAATAAAATGTAAATCTTCGTCCTTTTTGTAATATTCTATCAAATAACATATTTTTAATTTCTTCTGGTAATAATAATTTAGGTTTTATATTAACATTTTGTTCTTTTAATATTTTATTTATTATATAAGTTAATTTTTTAAAATTATCTACACAATCAGAATGCATTTTATTAAAATTTAATGGTGGATAATTATATGCTAAATTTAATGCATCTTGTAAATTATCAAATATTTTTATTTCATAATTTCTTAATTGTGTATTAAATAATTCTCCTAATGATACTTCAATAGATGGATTTGTTGTATAATTATTATTAATTAATACTTCATATTTATTATTAATGTTTCTAATTCTATTCATTATTAAAAATTATGAATTGTTCTTATAAATAATTATAAATTAAACTTATATAAATATTTTGAATAAATATAAATATTTTTTATAATAATGAATTATTCAGAATTAGGAAGTGAATTATTACCAAAATTAAATGAAGTAATAAGTGAAAATGATAATAATATAAATAATAATAATACAAATAATAATATAAATAATAATAATACAAATAATAATAATACAAATAATAATAATAATACCAATAATAATAATATAAATAATAATAATGATAATTCAAGTGAAGAATTAAAAGTAAATGTTGTTGATAAATCTTTATTAGATGAAAATAAAAAAGTTTCATTTAATTTAGAAAATAATGAAGAATATGAAATATCACCAAATAAAAAAAAAAGAAAAAGAAATAATGATGATAAAAAACCAACTGATATAACTAATTCATTAGGTAAAGATTTAGTTAAAGAAATAAATAATCCATTAATAAATAATAATGAAATAAAAGAAAAAGAAGAAAATACATTTTTAACAATTATTAAAAATAATTTTCAAACAATATTATTTATTATATTTTTATTAATTATATTAATTGTTTTTATTAAATATAATAATAAACAAAAAGAAATTATTAAAAATATAACTGAAGAAACAATTAAACAACAAAATAATTTATAATTTAATATTTTTAAAAATATTAAATAAAATAATTATAAATTGTTAATACTATTATAAAGTAATTTTAATCTATAATCATTTGGATTTTCAATAATTATAGTTTCAATTATATTTTTAATTTCATTATAATAATTAGCATTTTTAAATATAGATTTAATTATCTTATGAATATTACCTAAATTATCATTATTTATTTTATCTTCATCAATTGAAAAAATATCTATCAAAATCATATTAATAATTCTACTTAAAGTCAATAATGAAATATTATAAATTTTATTATAATTTATAATATTTGAATAAAAAATATTTGTAAAATCATTTAAATGATTATCATTTATTAAATTATTATTATGTAATTGAAATATAAAATATATAACATATTTCATTATATTTTTAAATTTTTCATTATAATCTATTGTAATATCATATAAAATAAATTCTTTTATTATAAAATCCATAAAATCATTATTAAATTTAAAAATATTATTAATATTTAATTTAAATTTATCAATTATTTGTTTTAAAAATAATACATATGCTAAAGGTATACCAATTGATTTATTTGATGAACTACTATAAATACATATATTATTTAATACTCTATAACCTAATTGTTCTTCAATAATTTTAATAGCTTCATTTTTATCATTAGCATTATTAATAATATCAGTAATAATATCAAATCTAAATTGAATATCTTTTTCATTTATAACATTATCAGTTGATATTAAATTAACAATAAAACAAATCTTTTTTTCAATAGGATTATTTTTATTATATTTTTGTAATAATTGTGTCATATTACATTTTGTTAATGATTTATTATCATCTAATTTAATATCTTCATTATTAAATTTTTGTTTAAAAATTTCTGTATATATTTCTCTAGATTCTTGTAAACATTGATTATTTCTAAAATCAATCAAATCATAAATACGTATTTGATTTGTATATATAAATGGTTGTACAATATTATTTAATTGGTTATTTTCTTCTGATATTTTATTATTATTAAGAATATCATTATTAAATTTATTTATTTGTTCAGGTATTTGAGAACATTCATAATTAGAAAAATATTTATTAAATAATGACATAAAAAATAATATCAAAAAAAAAGGCTATATATATTTAATATAAAAAAAATATAATTAAAAATTCAATTTTTTAAATTTATAATTTTTTAAATACATAATATCTATTTAAAAATGATATCTTTTTACATTCTTTATTTATTTCATTATCTTCATAATATTTTGATAATTTATTTTGTAAATATTCTTTCATAGCTGGTTTAGTTTCTACTTCTTTAATTGTATTTACATATTCTTTTAAATTTTCATACATATCTTTAAATGTTCCAGTTTCTATTAAATTTAATCCATTTTCTTTCATTTTATTTATTAAATATGTTTTATCAACTAAATATTCTATTGCAGAAATACCACCTTCACCAACCATAACATCAATTGCATTTCCACATTTAAAAATAATTTTATTATTATTTTTTATAACTTTATCCTTATCATTAATATCATATTTCTTTTCTATACTATGTATTGGTGTTTTAATTCCATTAATATCTGCATAATTAATTATTTTATTTTCATTACCTAAAAATTTATGAACTTTTTGAGCATCAAAACATGTAATTAATACATATCCATTTGGTTTTAATAATTTATTAATATTATTAATTGCTGTTTGTAATGTTTTCTCACTTTCTAGGAAATAATGAAATGAAAATTGACAACTTACTACATCATAATCTTGTTTAAAATATAATTTCATTTTATCAATATTTTCTTTTGTTTTATCCATTCCATTATTTATTTGACTTTCTACATCTAAATCTACACTAAAATTAGATTGAAAGAAATCCATTAATGGTACATGTGGTTTTGTTTTCTTCATTACATTATATCTACTTAATGCACCATTAGTTGAATATATACCATTATAATCAATATCCATACAAATAGCTTTATTAACATTTGCATTATAATATTTATAAATATCTCCACCTAAACCAATTGATGAATCAAATATATTCATTTTAATAGGATTTGGTTTACAATATGAATTAATTAATTGTGTTTTAATTGCATTATGAAAATCTGCTTTAGGTTGAACAACTTTTTTAATATCTTCATTAACATTATAATATTGTTCTGTTTTATCTGTTTTAATATCACTAACTAAATTATTTAATATATCTCTTGTTTTTCTATATGAATCTTCTAATGATAATTTTATTATATGATCAAATGTTATTGGATATTTTATACTATCCCATATATTAGATGCAACATTTTCATTATTACCATATTTTGTATGATATTTTATAACATTCTCTGTTTTATCATATCTTGTTCTAATTGGTTTCCATCTAAAATATTTATTTTGTTCATTATTATCATAGATAAATTCTATTACTGTTTTATCATATATTATATTTCCTTCTCTATCTTTTACATATCCTTTTTCATCAACTGGTAAATATACAATATGAATATCATTATTTGGATTATTATTTGTTGGATTAAAAAATATTGGAACTTCAATATTATTTTTTTTATCTACACTTCCAACATATAAATTACATATTTTATATTTTATAATATTAGTATTATCATCATTATTTTCTTTTGTTTCATCAAAATTATCTTCTTCATTTAATTTAATTTTATCATATATTGTATTAATTTTATTTGTTATTTTATCTCTTACAAATTGAATATAAAAATCTATTGAATTTTGATTTGCTGGTTTCCATTTGTAAATATTAAATTTTATGTTTTTACTTATTATCTCATATTCTTGATTTAATGGTTGATATACTATACCATCTAAATGATATGGATATTTATTATTACTTATTAATTCATTATAAATATCCCAATATAATTTAGTATAACAATAAATTTCATAATTAGTTATACCATATACTGGAATAAATAATTTAGGTCGCATAATAAATTTTTTATTTTTATTTTTATCATAAATATCTTTCATTAAATTTTCTGTAAAACTTCTTAATTGTTTATCATAATATTCTATATTCTTATTTATATTATTATAATTATTATGTTCAATCTTTTTATAATCTTTATTAAATATTTTCATAAATTCATTTATATATTCTAATCTTTTTAATAATAATGGTTCTCTTCTTTTATCTTCTCCACAATAAAATAAACAATCAAATCCCATAAATAGATATTTATTTAATTTTGGAATAAATAATAATTCTCCATCAAATATACATTCATTATATTTTTTATCTATGGTTATTCCAACATCTTTTATATGAAAATATTGAGATATTATATATATTTTATTATTTGTTGTTAATAAAAAACTATGTTCTCCATCTGCTTTATCTGTTATTGCATATTTATTTTCTATAATATCTAAATGTCTAATTTCTAATGATGAAACATTCATACTATCAATTCTAACTGGAATACTTTCATCAGTTTTATTAAATAATTTTTTATAAGTTGATATAACATTATTAATATCAGATTGAGTAATAATATAATTAGATTGTTGAATTATTTTTAATAATAATGATATATATTTATTCAATTCTTTATTTGTTTTATCATCAATATTATCATTTAATAATTCTATTTCTAATTCATAATTTGATGGTTTATTATCAAAATCAAAAATATTATTATCCTTAATTGTTATAGTTTGTGTTAATTCTATTTTAATTGTATCTAATATTAATGAATGTCTTATTTTTTGTCTTGATGATAATCTAAAATCATTATCTGCTTTAATTACATTAATTAATTTATTAATATCAGATTTATCAGTTATAGTTTCTTCTATATTACATCTAAATCTAATATTATAATCATCAATATCAATAACATCTTTTTTATTATTTCTATTTTTTCTAATAATATTAAATTCTGATATTTTAGTATCATTATTTAATATTTTATTTAATAAACTAAGATAAATATTTTTTGATTTAGTATTTTTAAAATTTTCTATACAAGAATTTAAATATTTATTATCAAATTCTATTCTATAATTATTTAATTCATCTTCATTATGTAAATTACTATAAGAAAGATTAATTGTTTTTGTTGTTAATAAATCTTTTTTTAATGTTTTTTTTAATGTATTTAAATATCGAACTAATTTTAAATATATTTCATAATTTATTTCTTGTTTATTTTTATTTATATCAAATTCCTTTTCTATTTCAATATTTTTATCTTTCTTTTTACTTTTTATAATATCATTGATTGATTTAATTAATGATGAATTTATTATTTCCATTTGTTTAATCACTTATATTATAATAATATATATTAATATTATTTATTCAGTTTTTTATATTATAATAATTCATAAAAATATTATATAAAAAATATTGATTATCATATATATAATTAAATATGTCAATTATAACTTTAAATAAAACTAATTCTAAATCTATTGATTTATTAGAAGATAATAGATATAAATTATTATTAGGATATAATAATTATTATATTGATAATATTGCAAAATATAAAGATGCAGTTAAACAATTTAAAGATAATTTAAAAGTTTATAATATTATAAATCCTTATTATTATAAAATAATTAAAGATAAAGATGATAAATTTATTGATATTCAAACAGCATTTAATAATAAATATAAAGTTTTATTAAATAAATCAGAATATTTTAAAGTTTATGAATTAATAAAATATTATAAATTAAATAATATAACTTATTTGGATGATATTACAGATAAAATTTGTTCTATTTTAAAATTAAAATGTAATAAAATTAATATTAATGAGAAAACAATAAAAGGAGATATTTTATTATATTCATTAAAAGAAAAAAAATATGATTTTATTTATAATAATTGTAATAATTTTAATACTATTATTATTAAATTTAAACAAGAAGAATTATTAAATATTAATAATATTCATTTAATTAATGATTTAGTTATTAATTCTAATTCTTCTAATATTTATATTCCTAAAACTTCTAATATTTTTATTAATGATAAATATTTTATATTTAACAAAATTAATAATGTTAAAAAATCTTTAAATATTAATAAATCTTTATTAAAACAATTAATCGAATTAAATAATTCTAATATTGCTTTACAAACATTTAATATTAATATTTGTTGTCAATATATTAATAATCAAAATTATTATGGTGAAGAATATAAAGAATATTTAGAAAAACAAAAAAATTCTCATACTAAATGGATTAAAGAATTTATTTAATTTTTAAATACAAATATATATAATAAAAATGATATTAATAATATAATTAATAATATTGAACAAAATATTATATTTATTTTATGATTTTTTATAAAATTTATTATTTTATAATAATAAATTTTTAATTTATTATTTTTAGTTTCATTATTAATAAGTTTTATACTTTCATTATTTTCTTCTAGGTTTATTTTTTCTATTATTATATTACTTTCATTTAATAAATTATCGTAATATGGACTGACTTTATTTTCTATAAAATACAATGATATCATTTTTAAAAAATTGATTATATAAAATCATTATAATTAATAAATTATAATAATTAATTATTTTTTTCTTTTTTTGTTCTTTTGTTCTTTTTTATAAAAAAATATTTTTTAAGTATTATATAATGACTTATCATAACAACTTTTTATCATATTCTGATGGTTTTGATTATTCTTCTACAAATGATGCAAGGAATGCTTTTTCAAATTCTATATTATTTTTGATAAGAAAATCAAACCATACATATAATACGAATAATACAACAAAAAATAATACAACATTTTATTGTTAAAAAAATATTTTTTAACAAAAAAAACTTTTAAAATAAAAAAACTTTTTTAATATAATATATTTAAATATATTAGATTAATAAAAAAAAATAATATATTTTTTATTTAATTAATTAAAAATATATTAAAAATATCAGTATTACATTTATCATAATATTTATTAAATAATTCAATAAATTTATTTAGTTCTTTTTTATCTTTTTCTGATATTTCATTATATTTAATATTATGAATTGTTTTATTTTTAATATCTTCTTTTTCTAATTCATCATTATATTCCATACTTTTATATAAAATATATAAATATTGGAATAATTCAGGAATTTCTTTAACATTATCATTTATTAATTTATAATAAACCTTTTTATTTTCAATATAAATTTTATATTGTTCAATATATTTACTTTCATTTAATTCTTTTTCTTCTTTTAATGTTTTCTTTAAAAAATCTTCTTCACTTTGTTTTAATGATTTAATCTTTTCTTCTATTTTTTTTAATTCATCCATAATATATTTCTTTTCTTCTTTAGTTGTTGTTTCATCTTGTAATACTTCAATTAAATTATTGATTTTTTTAGTATATTTTTGTAATTGTATTTCTGGTTGTTTATTTGTAATTGGTTGATACATTTTATTAATTTTACAAAAATTGAATTTATTTTATATATTTTATATATTATAATTAATTTAAAATATATAATTAAAATTCACATAATGAGTTTATTTGATATTGAACAAAATATTACTGAATATAGAAATAATATTAAAGATGATATACAAATTGATAATGAAGAATTTCAAAAAATAATGTTATGTATATCTAATATTATTAATATTTCTTATGATATTCAATTAAAATATGCTAAAATTGGTGATATGAAGAATGAAATTATTAAATATGATGAAAAAAATCAAATTGAAGAAATTTTATCAGATGATGATAATGTTAAAAATAAAAAGAAAAAAGAAAATAATGAAGATGATAGTGAAGAAGAAAAACCTAAAGTTAAACCTAGACAAACAAAACGAAATATTAGAAAGGTAAAAGAAGAAATTAAAGAAGAAGATGATGAAGAAGAAGAAAAACCTAAAAAGAAAGCACCTGTTAGAAAAGCTCCAGCTAAAAAAACTCCTGTAAGAAAAGCGCCAGTTAAAAAAAGTAAGATAAAAGAAGAAAGTGAAGAAGAAGATAATAGTTCTGATTCAGAATAATTATTTTAATTAATTAAAAAATTAAAAAAATGATTTTTTTATTATAATATATTTTAATATATTATATTTTAATATATTATATATAAAATATGGTTAAAATTACCTTAGAATTATTTACTAAAAACCCTTTTCAATATATTGATAAAATATCTAATAAAAAATTATGTGAATTTATTCGATATTATGCAGATAATTATTATAATGAATTAGATATTTTAATTTCTGATGAAATATTTGATAAATTAGTTGATATATTAAAACAAAGAGACCCAAATAATGCATATTTTAATACTATTGGTGCACCAATTAAAAATGATGAAGTTATTTTACCTTTTCCTATGTTTTCACAAAATAAAGGTCATCCACCTAATGAAAGTAAAACAACATCAGATAATATATTAAATTGGGTAAAAAATCATAATTCTAATGATTATTATATTTCTGATAAATTGGATGGTATGAGTGCTATGTTATATAATAAAAATTTATATAAACGAGGTAATGGATTAAAAGGACAAAATATTAATTATTTATTAGATTATATTAATTTTGGTAATATTAATTATAATAAATTAAATAATTATGCAATTAGAGGTGAATTAATTATTAGTAAAAATAATTTTAATAAAATTAATAAAGAATTTAAAAATGCAAGAAATGCAATTAGTGGAATTATTAATAATAAAAATCCTGAAAAAAGATTAATGAAATATGTTGATTTTGTTGCATATAATATTGTTAGCCCAATTATGACACAAAAAGAACAATATATTAAATTAAAAGAATTAGGTTTTAATGTTGTTTATAATAAACATTATAAAAATATTGATATTGATGAATTAAAAAAATTAACTGATGAAAGAAAAAATAATGGTGAATATGAAATTGATGGATTGGTTATTGTTGATAATAAATCCAGTTATGAAATAAGAAAAAATAAATTAGAAAGTGAAAACCAAAACCCTTCTTATTCTATTGCATTTAAATATTTACATTCTAATAATATTATTCAAGTTGAAGTATTAAATGTTGAATGGAATGTTTCTAGATATAATTATTTAAAACCTAGAATTAATATTAAACCAATTGAATTAATGGGTTCTACTATTCAATATGCTACAGGTCATAATGCTAAATTTATTATTGATAATAAAATTAATAAAGGTTCTATTATTGAAATAACAAAAAGTGGTGAAGTTATTCCTAAAGTTATTAATGTTATTAAATCATCTAAAGAACCAAGTTATCCAACTGTAAAATGTCATTGGAATAAAACAAAAGTTGATTTAATATTAGATAATGAAGAAGAAAATGATAATAAAACATTACAACAATTAGTTTTTTCATTACAAAATTTAAATGTTAAATGGATTAGTGAAGAATTTTGTAAAACATTAATTAAAAATAATTATAAAACTTTATTAGATTTATTTGAAATAAAAGATGATGAATGGAAAGAATTATTTGGTAATGTTCAAGGTATTAAAATGAAAAATTCATTATATGATAATGTTAGTAAAGCATCATTAAATGAATTAATGGCATCCAGTGGTTGTTTTGATAGAGGATTAGGTAATAAAAATTTAAAATTAATAACAGATGAAATAGATATATTAAATGATAAAATAACTTATGATAAAATTATTAATATAAAAGGTATTGGAGAAAATTATGCAAATAATTTTATTGAAAATATTAATAGTTTTAAAACTTGGTATAATAAATTAAATAAATATATTAAAATAGAAATTAAAACTATTGAAAAACAAAGTGATAAATTTAAAAATTATAATGTTGTTTTAACTGGTTTTAGAGATAAAAATATTGAAGAATTTATTATATCTAATGGTGGTAAATGTACATCATCAGTATCTAAAAATACTAATATATTAATTGTTGCTGATTATTCTGATAAGCATACAAGTTCTGCTAAATTTTTAAAAGCTAAAGAATTAAATGTTAAAATTTATTCTAAAGATGAATTTATTAAAGAATTTATTAATTGAATAATTATTTTATTTAAATAAAATAATAATCATGAAATTTTATGAATTTTTAATTTCAGGATAAAATACTAATTTATCAATAATAAATTTATTATCAATATTAACAAATGAATTATTTATTTTTTTAATACTTCCAATAATATATAAATCTTTATGATCATATACTATACCAGTATTTTTATTTAACCAATATTTATTTGTTTCTTTAGATAATTTACCTTTATTTTGTTCAATATAACATTCTATTTCAATTAATTCTTCATCTTTTGCAATAGAATTAGATGAATTCATACCATTATCAATTAAAACATCATCTAAAATATTTAATTTATATGCTTGAGTAATTTGAGAATTTAATAATTCATTCTCATTAAAATTAAAACATTTAATTTTATCTTTATCTTGTAAAAATCTATTATTAGCTTCTTTATTTAATTCACAATCTACTGCTGATGATTTTATTGCATTTAAAAATGATTGGGTTATTTTTTTCTTTTTATTTGCTATTTCTTGAATTAATACATCTGCTGTTTTATATTCATTACAAACTGATTTATATCTAAAAATATCAACATGCCTTTCTTCCATTTTTAAATATTTATGAGAACAAAATCTAACACCTCTTGCCATAACTTGGTCAATTCTATTTTCATTCCAATAAGGTTCAGTAATATGGGTTTGTCTAATATGATTTAATGAAATACCTTCTGTACCTGCACCAGAAATAAGAACAATTTTAATATCTTTACCATAAATATTTTCTTTATTACTTTCTAATTCAACATTTTTAGAACGTTCTTCTTGTGATTGTTCACCAGTAAATTCTACAAATCTTTTAAAATCATATTTATCACTATTTGCTTTTTTATCTGCATTATCTATAAAACCAAATTGTTCTAAATATATTTTCATTATTTCAAAACCTTCCATAGATACATAATTTGAATAAATAATTACTGGACCAGGAGATTGTAATATTGATAAACAAATTACACAATATTTAGCTGAACAATCATATAAACCTTTTAATAATGAACTACATTTATTATTATTTAAAACATATTCTTTTAATACTTCATTAGTTTTATCAATTGATTTAATGTTTTTTAATAAATAATCTATATCATTATTAATATTATTATTTTTATCATTATCTTTTAAATCATCTAAATATTGTTTAAATGCATTAATATAATTCTTTTTGGCTTTTTCAAATCCAACTTCTCTAAATTTATTTTTATCAATATTTTTTTCACCTTTATTAATTAATTCATTTAATTCATTATCAGTTAAATTAAAATCAGTTAATTTAGGTCTTTTATCTCCACTAATTCCATATTTAGTAGGAAATGCAAAATTACAAGACATACGAGAAAATGCCATATAATTTTCATTTTCATAATTATATTTATTACTTGTTCTTTCTTCTTCTGTAAAATGTTTATTAATAATTTTTTGATATTTTGGTAATTCAACATCAATATTATATATTGTTTTAGATGCGAAAATAGATGGATCAGGATTATCATAAAATGATGTTAAACCTAAAATTCTTCTTTGAAAAGTATTTAAATGATTATATTGAATTTCTTGAGTATTTTCATCAATAAATAATTTATTAAATTCATTTTCTGATATATCAAATATACCTGGTCTTAATAAATTATAAATTAAAGCTAATTCATAAATTTTATTAACAATAGGTGTACCTGTAATTAAAATAATTCTAGTTTTTGGGTCTTCTCTTTTTCTTTGTAAAATATCATCATAAATATGTTTAGCTTTTTGTGCTGTTTCAGATTGTAAATTATTATAAACGTTATTAAAAAAATTATGGGCTTCATCAATAATAAATAAATTATTTTTATTCATATCACATTCTTTTAATGTATCATCATATTTTTTATCTGCTATTGGTGAATTATATGCTATAAATTTTACATTATTCCTTTTATGTTCATAATTATCTTCTGTAAGCCATCGTTTTAATTCACCATTATCATTAGTTCCTGCCCAAGTTGATTTAATTAATGATGCAGGTAATAATATTATTACATTCCAATTTGGATTATATTTATATAAATTATTATAAACATTAATTGCAGTTGCTGTTTTACCAGAACCCATACCATGATATAATAAAATAGAATTATAAGGAGAATTATAATCCATAAATTTACTTAAAAAAATTTGATAATTTCTTAAATTACGTTTTTCATCTTTATTTTGTTGAATACAACCATCAATATCTTTTTCTATATCAGATATTTTAGGAATTTTATATTTTTTAAAATTATGAACAATCCAAGATGGAAATAATTTACCATTTTGTAATAAATTAGGATATTTTTGATTTTGATTTATATCTATATTATAACTCATTTATTTAATTTATTTAATTTGTTTATTTTATAATATATATTTATATTTTATTTAAATAAAATATATTTATATATTTCAATTCTTTAATTCTTTAATCATTTGAATTCTTGTTTTTTCTTTTGTTTCTGTTTCATCAATAAATATTGATATATTTTGTTTTCTTAATAATTCTTGTAATTCTGCTTTTTTTAATGTTTTTAAATATTTTTCATCATATGATTCTAATATAACATTATTAACAGCTTGTTCAGTTGATAAATCTATATCTTTTTTAAATTTATATTCTTTAATTTCTTCTTCATTATTATTTTCAACATTATTATTTTCATTATCATTATTTTCTTTTATTTCTTCAATTATATTCTCATTATTATTTAATTTTTCATCATTATTTAATTCTTCAGTTGTTAAACTAATTGATGAAGAATAAATTTTTGATTTTTTACTTGTTCTTTTAATAACTGGTAATGTTAAATATTCATAAATAATTTTTAAATCATCATCATAACCATATTTTAATAAATCTTCATTTTTAATTGTAATATCTTTTATTGGTGAATCATTTTTCATAGTTAAAACATTATAAACTCCAATTGTATTATTTGTAAGAAAATTATTAAATTCATTTACATCTTTATAAAAAATAAATTTATCATTAATTGTAATTGGTAAATATGTTTTATCTTCAAAATGCCATAATATAATTGATGGTTTATTTTCATTAAATAATTTATTCATTGTATATAACATAACTTTACAATCATTTTCAATTATAAAAATATTAACATTTAAATAATTTGCATAAAAATTAATCATATAATTCGAATAATCATCTTTATAAATAATATTTTGTTTAAATGTTCTTGCTTGAGCTTTCATATTTGGATCAAAAAATCTCTTTGATGACCCATTACGAGATTTAATAATTGTAATAATTGCATTAATATAATTATTTATATTATTCATTTGTTGAATAATTGATAATTCTCTAAATTCATCTATTAAAGCATTCATTATAGATAATAAAATCATTTTATTATAATTATTTAAAAAATCAGTATTTTGTAAATATTCAACACAAATATTAATTTTATGAATTTTTATAATATCATCATTTTTAAATAATTTAAAACATTTTGCAATCATATTATCCATAGGAGATAATTTTTTTTTATTAATTTGAATATTATTTTGTTCTTTAATATTTTGAATATATTTAAAAATATCTTCTAAAGTTAAATTATTTGTCATTATATTTTTAATTTAATATATATAAATATATTAATTATTAAATATTATTTTTTCATTTTTTTACACATACAATGATATATATTTTTTAATACATTTGGGTCATTTCCATTAACTTTTATATATTTAAATGGATATTCAAATTCTTCTGGTTCATTATTTAATAAATTTATAACATAATATTTTTTTTTATTATCTATTGTTTTTATATCATAAATGTAATAAAGATATTTATTATAATTATTAAAAAAATAATCATATTTTTGTAATGGTTTATTAATATCAAACTTTAAAAATTCATCATAATCTTTATGGGTTTTATCTTGAAATAATTCTGGACTATCTTTTGTTGGTATTAAATTTATTATATTTGATTTATTCATAAATAAAAATTGATTTTTTAATATATATTTATATATTAAATTTTTTATATAAATTATGAATTATATATTTAATTATATTATAAATGATGATTTTAAAAATAAATTAATTAAATTACAAATTTTAATTAATAAATGTGATGATAATTATCATAATTTAAATAAATTTATTAATTATATTTTTAAAAATTATTATATTACTTATAATTATTTAGATAATTATTGTAATAACTTATTTAATAATCTTAAAAATAAAATTAAAGATGTTAATATTAAATTTTATAAATTTAATGAAAATAAAAATTATATTGATATTTATTGTCCTTGGTTAAATAATTCTAAATTATCAAATAGTTATTTTGTTACAAAAAAATCTATTAAAGATATAATTAATTTATTATTATTATTTTTTAAAATTTATAAAGAATTAAATGTTTTTTATTATTTTAATAATATTTTTTTTGATAAAGATTTTTTTGATTTATTGAAAAAATTATTTTATCATTTATTAATATTACAATTTACTAAATATAATTATTCTTCTTATTTGTTATGGAAAATTAATAAATATAATATTAATAATATTTCACCTTATAAAGATTTTTGTAAATTGTATAATAATTACAAAAAAATTAATAATATTATGTTAATTTTTAAAAATATTTATAATGATTTAAATTTAATTATCCCTAAATCTTTACAAAATGAAATATTTACTGATAATATAATTAATAATACTAATAAAATTATATTAAATAATATTAATATTGATATACAATTAGAATTATTAATAAATAAAATTTCTAATAATAATTATATTATTTTAACTGATAAACAATTTAATATTTTAAATAAATATTATTCTTTAGAATATTATATTAAATATAATACTTTAGAAGGTAATATAAATTCTCCAATTATTATTGATGATGATATTGATATTGATGAATCAAATAATAAAGTTTTTTAATTATTTTATTTAAATAAAATAATTTTATTATAATTTTATTTTTTTATTATGGAGTAAAAGTATAACCACAATTACAACATGAAATAATTGTTGTTAAATTTTCATCTAAACTTCTTGTTGCAACAACTTTAGATACACATTTTTTTTGATGACATCTTTTACAAATATAAACATCAGAATATTCTATCCTATTATATTTTTCATTTCTTTTATTAATTTTATTAATAATATCTGTATAATATTCTGGCATTAATTCATATATTTCTAATCTAGGGATTAATTCATAATCAATATTCAATTTTAATAAATCTTTATTTATATTTAATAATGAATTTAATTTATAATTATAAATATTTGGAAATAAATTATCTAAATGTTTGTTTAATACATAATCAACAGAATAATTATATATTCCTTTTTCTATTAATATGCTTATTTCATAATTATGTATTTTATTATATAATTTCATAATTGCATCATAATGATTAACTTGATTATAAAATATATTTCTTTCTAATATTGTTGTAATATCCATTTATATTATATAATAATATTAATATTATTAAAAAATCATTTTTTTATTTTATTTAACTTTTTTTGTTGCATAATAGATTGATTAATTGTTAATGATGTTTTAGATTTTGGTTTTACTTCTTCTTTTGAATTATTTATTTTAGTATGATTATTTTTAATTGTTTTATTAACAGGTTTATTAACTGGTTTATTAACTGATTTATTATTTATAGGTTTATTATTATTTTTATTATTATTAGTATTAGTTTTATTAGTAGTATTTTTTATATTCTTATTATCATTTTTATTATTTATATTATTATTCAAAATATCATCTTCATCATCATCATCACCATATTTAATTGATAATATTTTAAAATTATTTTTTCTTAATTTTCTAAGAATATTATTTTTCTTTTCTTCGCTTATTCCTAACATATTTCATATAAATTAATTATATATAAAATTTTATATAAAAAAATAACATATGAATAATAATCAAAAAAAAATTTTTATAGATAATGTTAAAAAATATCTAAATACAATTAATGCTTATTTTATTATTTTAGAAAGAGATGATAATTATGAAATTAATTTATCTTATATACAAAAACAAAAATGTATAATTTATTATAAATTTAAAATATCTAATAATAATAATATTTATATTTTATTTAATCATAATGATATTAGATATAATAAATTATATGATATTTATAATGAAAGTAAAATTTAATTATAAATCATCAATCTTTTCATTTTTAGGATTAATAAATCTTCCTGAAATATTACTATAAATTTTAGGTAATTCTTTTAACATTACTTTACTAGGAACATATTTAAAACCAATATAATTACGTATTTTCTTTCTTTGTTCTGTTGGATCAATTGGAACACCAGAACAAGTTAAAACGAAATGTTGGAAAAATGTATCATCTAATATTGTTTTTTTATGTTCTTTTAAATATTTTACTTTCATATATAACATATTTTGTAATAATTTAAAATAAATACTATTTATTTTAATTTTATTTTCTGGTGAAGGTGAACCAGAACAATCTTTATTAAACATTTTATTATATACATTTTCAATCATAAACCACATTAAATTAGTTGTAAAACTTGCATATTTAATTCCTTTTAATTCTTTATATTGAATACAAATATTATTATTACCAAAAATATTTATAATTAATTCATCATCTAAATATATTTCACAAGAAAAATCCCAAAATTGGAAAAAAGGATATTTTTCCTTTTTTGTAATTCTATTTTTGTATTTTTTCTTTAATAAATCATAAATATATTGTGTATCAATTAAATAATTAGATGTAATTAATGTATAATATTTTAATGATATTTTATCTTCTGATTTTAATGTTAATTCAACATATTTATTATAACAATCTAATCCAACTGATATTAATGTATCTGATTTTTTTAATTCTTCTTTTATAATATCTTTTATTTCTTTGTTTAATATATTATTATTATCCCTTTCTATTTTACTATATTTTGGTTCTAATGGATAATATTGTTGCATTATATTAAATCTATCAAAATGTTTTTCCCATCTAAAAGATGATGAAACTAATGGATCACTAAATACACGCATAAAATCGATATATGCAAAATATGGGTCAATAATTCTAAAACCATCTACAGTATATGTATTTAAATTATCTAATATATATTTTGGTACATATGATAAATCACATAAACCTAAATTACCATATTTAATAGTATATGTTTCAACATGAATTGCTTCTTGAGCTAATACATTTTTATATCCTGCATTATAAATTAAATTACAAATATTTATTGCATCTTGAACTGGTGAAGATGAATATGTATCAAAATCATGTATTTCATTTTCATCATAAAAACAACCTTTAGGGTCAATTCTTTTAACAGCTAAATTTTGTGCATTACCACCATATATTATCATATTATTATCTTTAATATATTGTATAATAATATCCATTATTTTATTTTTATCTTCTCTTGTTGGTTTAATAATTTCTTCTGAAATAGTTGAAGATATTTTTTGTAAATCTTCAAGATTTTTTAAAAACAATTTTTGTTCTGTTTTTGAAAACATATTATTATTTTTTTATTGTTATTTTATATATATATTTTTTATATAAAATTATTAATTATTAAATTATTTGAAATGATTAATTTAAATGCTACTAGAAATCAAATGAAATTACATCATACTTTTAATATTATTAAATTTTTATTAGTTTTTAATATTTTTTCTTTATCTTTTTATTTTACTTATTATTTAATTGATAAATTTAAAAAATATTCTTCTTTACAATTTAATAAATTTATTAATAATGATTATTCTTCTATTACTATTTATAATGATTTCTTAAATGTTTATAATCATTTTTATGGATTACAATATATTATTTTATTTATTATTTTAAATTTTTTTATGATTAATGTTATTAATAATATTTATAAATATCATAATAAAATATTACGTAAATTAGATTATCCTACTTATGATGAATTAAAAGAAGAAGGAACAATTGATAATATTAATAAATGTGATGAAGAAGAAGAGAAAATTATTGATGAATATATCAATAATAATAATAATGAAAATGTTGATAAAGAAAATAATAATGAAAATGTTGATAAAAAAAATAATAATATGAATAATGATAAAAAAAATAAAGAATATAATAATAAAAAAATAAATAATCAAAAATTTAACAAATTAAAATATAAATATAATCCTAATGCAAAAGAATTTAAACCTAAATATAATAAAAAATATGATGAGATATTATTAAATGAAGATAAAATAAAAAATAATGATGATAATAATAATTATAATATTAAAATAATATTAAATGAAGATAAATTAAAATATTATGATGATATATTTAATAATATATTTGATAATATTTTATTAAATATTGATAATAAATTAAATGATTTTTATTAAATACTATTAAAATAATTATATTATTTTATTTATAAAATAATATATTAATATGAGTTTATCAATTAAAGAGATTACTAATATAATAAATAATTATACAAATTATTTATTTTACATTGGACAAACTGATAATCCTGAAAGAAGATTAAGAGAACATTTTAAACATAAAAAGGTTGTTTTATTAATTCCATTATATAAAGATAATAAAAGTATTATAGATGTTTATGAGCAACAATTAATTAAAGAATTTTCTAATAATAAAAATAATATGAATTTAATGATTAATAATATACCTAAATCTATGAATAATGAAAATAATAATGATAATAAAGATAATGAAATGAAAAATCAATATGTTTATATTGCATTTAAAGATTATAATGTATTAAATGATTTAGATGAAGATTTAAAAGAAAAAGTATTAATATTATATAAAAAACAAAATAAAAATATAATAATAAACTATGATAATTATATTATAAATATTAATAATAAAGAAGAAGAATATGATAATAATGAAAAAGATAAAAAAGAAAATAATAAAAAAATAAATAATAAAAAAGAAATAAAAAATCAAAATATAAGTGAAAAAGAATATCAACAAATATTAGAATATTGTATAAATAAAATAAAATCATATTTAAATCAAAAAACTGGAAAATATAATTATTTTCATATAGGAAAATGTAAAAATTATAATGAAAGAAAAAACCAATTAATTAATAAAGGTATTGATAATAATAATATTAAACAAATTAAAAAATGTTTAAAAAATGATAAAGTTATTAATAGTTTAAAATATGATTTATGTGAAAATTATAAAAATAAATCTGATATTAAATTAGATAATAAAAATGGTTTATTTAGTAATTTATTTAAAAATTGGAATAATAATTATATTTTATATATTTATTTTTATTAATTTAAAAAAATGATTTTTTAATTATTATAATTATAATATATTATAATTTAAAATTTATAAATATGCTATTTAATAATAATTTATTAAATATTTTAACTAAATTAAATTTAATTGAATATATTGAAAAAATAAAATTATTAAATAATGAATATGAATTAAAAGATTTTGAATCAAATAATAATATTGATATTAATAATTTTAAATCTTTTTATGAAAATAATAAAATAGAATTTAATAAATTTATTAATGAATATATTGAATATTATAATTTAAATATTAAATTATATAAAAATGAAATTAATCTTACAGAAATTAAAACTGATTTTTTACAAAAATATATAAATATAATTCAATATTTAAAAAAATATGAATTATTAAATATTAATAATAATTAAAAATTGATTTTTTATTTAATATTTTGTTTATATAAAATATTATTATGAATATTATAATTAATAAAAATAATATACAACAATATATTAATAATGGATTTATTAAATATAATAATAATATATTAATTATTAATAATACATTAGATATAATTGATAAATTAATTATTAATTTAAATAATATTATAGAAATAAGAACAAATATAGATTTAAATGTAAATAATATTAATATATCAAAATGTTATAATTTAGAAAAAATTATATTAACAAATTCTAATTTATCAATATTATCATTAGGTAAAATTAATAAAATAAAATATTTATCTATTAATGAAACTAATATTGATAATATAAATACAAATTATTTAATAAATTTAGAATATTTAAATATTAGTTGTACACCAATTAGATATTTAAATACAAAAAAATTAATAAATTTAAAATATTTAGAAATGGAATATACTAAAATTAATACATTTGATACTATAAATTTAAAAAATTTAGAATATTTAAATTGTTCAAATTGTGAAAATTTAGAATATATTAATTTTAATAATTTATCAAAATTAAATTATTTAGATATTGAAAATACTTATATTGATGAAATATATTTAAATAAATATAATTTTTATAATTTAAAAATATTATATTTTAATAAAAAAATTATTATTAATAATGATAATAATAATGATAATAATGATAATAATAATGAAAAAATAAAAATATTAAAAGAAGAAATTAATATTTTAAAAGAAGAATTATTATGTAAAGATAAAGAAATTAATTTATTAAATAAAAAATTAAATTTTTAAATAAAAAAATGAATTTTAATTTATTTAATATAAAATAATATAATTATTATGAATACTGAATATTATATTGATTATATTATAAAAATAGTTGATTATATTAAACAAAAATATAATATTAAATATATTAATTATAAATATAATACTGAATATAAAGGATTTATATTAAATATTATAAATAAAAATAATAAAAAATTAATATTATTTATTGATGAAAATGATATTAATATATTTATACAATGTGAAAAAGTGAGAGATATTAATGTTAGTGAAAAATGTAAAAATTTAAATAATCAATTATATAAAAATTTTAATATTTTAATTTCTAAATCTTATTATTTTTATAATATTAATGATTTAAATATTTTAAATACTAATTATAAATATAATAGTAAAATTAATGATATTTATAATTTTAATAATTTATTAAATTAATTTTTTTAAAAAAATGAATTATTTATAATAATATTAATATTATTATAATAATATAATAACAAAATAATAAAAATGTTTTTATTTGATAAATATAAAATAAAACCTATTACTAATAAAATATATTATAATCCTAATTTATATTTTAATGAAGATATAAATAAAGATTTATATATTAAAGGTCATGATGATGAAATACAAAATTTTTTATTTTATGGTAATAATGGATGTGGAAGACATACTTTAGTTAATTTATTATTATATTATATATATGGAGATGAAATATATAATATTAAATCTCATCAATATACAATAAAAACAAATAATAATACAATAGAATATAAAACAATAAAACAATCACAATATCATATAATATATTATCCTCAAAAGAATAATTTTGATAAAAATATATTACAATCAATTATTCAATCATTTATATCAGTTCAAACTAATATGTTTACTAATAAATTATTTAAAGTTATTGTTATTGATAATATTGAAAAATTAAGTATATCAGCACAAGAATCATTAAAGGCAACAATGGAAAAATATAGTAAATATTGTAGATTTATTTTTATTAGTAAAAGTATTGATTGTATTATTGATGCATTAAAATCAAGAGTTGTCCCTATTAAAATTGATAATCCTAATAATGATCAATTATTAACTTGTGCAATTAATATTTGTCATAATGAACAACAAAATTATTCTATTAATGATTTAATGGATTTAGTTAATAAATCAAATCAAAATATTAAAAAATTAATGTTTTTATTACAATTATATTTTTTAAAAGTTCCAATTATTGATACTATTGATAATGCATATAATTATATTATTGATTTGATTTATAAAAAATCATTTAAATATACAAAACAAATTACAGATAAATTATATGATATTTTAATTACAAATATTGATTCTAAACAAATTATTAAAGAATTATTAGATAGATTAATTAAAAAAGAAAATGATATGAAATTAATTAATAAATTTATTAAAATTTCTATTAAACATTCTAAATTATTATCTAATTCTAGAAGAGATATTATGATGTTAAAAGATTATATTAATTGTTTAATTGTTTTATTAAAAGAATATGATAATTAATTTTTTTAATATTATTTTATTTAAATAAAATAATTTATTTTGTTTCTTCTAATATTTTTTTATAGTTTATTATATTATTATTTATTTCTATTAATTGATTATTTATAAAATTATATTTTTCTAATGTATTAAATATTTCTGGATTTGCTTTAATATCATTATGAATATTATATAATTCATATATTTCATTATTCTTATAATAATATTCATATAATTCTAAACAATAATTATATAATTTTTTATTAGTTTTAATTGAATTTAAAAATTCTTTATCAATTGTTATCATAAAATTATCTATTTTATTATTTAATTTTTCATTTACTAATTCATTTATTTTTAAATTATTATCTGGTCTTGTAATTTCATCTAATAATTTTATATCTAATTTATATCTTTTACCATTATAAATAATAATATTATTTTTATTATCATTAATTGTAATATAATTATATTTATTTATTAAATAATCTTTTATATGATTTATTTTATTAATATAAATATCTATTTCATCATTAATTTTTAATAATACTATTTCTTTAAATAATTTTATTGAATTCTCTAATTTATTTAATTTTATATCTATTAATGTTATAAAATTATGATATATAAAATTTCCTGCTTCTGTTGGTGTTGTAAAATTATAATCTGTTATATTTGTTATTAATAATTTATTATCTTTATCATCTGAATGACCAATTGCTGAACATATTGGAATATTTGAATTTTTAATACATTTAAATAATTCTAATTTATCATAACTTAATGATATATTTTCTGTTGCACCTCCACCTCGACATATTATTATAACATCATATTTATTATTTTTATCATTATTAATTTTATTAATATTTTCTATTAATGATTTTTCTGTATTTTCTCCTTCTAATATAAATTCAAATAATGTTATATTTATATAATCATTTATTTTTAATACATTATGCATAAAATCATTATATCCGTGAGTTTCTTTTTTACTTAATAATGCTATATTCTTTACATTATCCCATTCAATATATTTTTTATTATCAAATAAATTTAATTCTTTACAAATTTTTATTAATTGATTTATTTTTGATTCTTTTTCTTCTTTTTGTATTATATCTTTTATTATAAATTGTAATTCATATGTACAATTATAATTTAAATATTTAAATATTAATGCACCTTTAAATGTTATATTTTTTTCTTCTTGTAATTGTAATATAATATTTTGATAATTTTTATTACAAAAACAAGTAATTTTATTATTGTTTTCTGATATTATAATATATTTATGTCCTTTATAATCTCTTATACTTTTAATTGTTCCTGATATTCTAAAACTATCTAAAAATTTAGGTGGTATAATTTGTTCTTCTACATCTGATGGTAATGAATATAATATATTGTATATTTCACTAATTGAATATATTTTTTCTTCGTTATCCATTTTTATTATCGTTTTAGTAATATTTATATTTTTATTATAATATTTTATAAATCATTTTTTTTAAAAATTGATTTTTTTTATTATTTATTATTTATATGGATTATTTAAATATAATTAATAATATGAATAATATTAATGAAATAAAAAATACTTATCAATATCAAATTATTTTATATTTAGTTAATATTCATAATAATTTTATTATTAATAATATTATATTTTTTATTAAATCTAATTTAGGTATATTATATAAAAAAGTTTTATTAAATAAACTTATTAAAAATTATATTACTTTTTCTAATGTTTATTCTTTTATGAATACAATTAAATTTAATAATATTGATATATATAATTCTTTATTTGTTAATAATAATATTAATAATAAAAATAATAGGCATAAATTATTTATTGATATTAATAATTTTTTATTATCTAATAATACATTAGAAATTAATAATTTATATATTTCTATTTATATTAATTTAATAAATTATAAATTAGAAGATATATATAATATTTTTATATTAGATGTTGTAAAATGTATTGTAAAATCTTCTTTATGTTTTTTATATAAAAAAAATATTCTTATAAAATATTTATCTGAATATATGAATGTTAATAATGAAAAATTAATTTATAATTTTATTAAAAATAATGATGAAAAATTATATGAAAAAGTTTCTAATAATTATAAAATTTTTAGATATAATACAAGAAGAAAAGATTATTTGGATTATTTATATCAAAATATTAATCGTTCTAGAAATTATTATAAAAATAATAAAAATAATAAATATATTATTAATAAAAAAAAGAAATAAATATAAAAGAATTTTTATTTAATTATAATTTTAAAATCATAATTTAAAATATATATTAATGTCTAATGAAGATTTTTTAATTCCTTATTATAATTCTTATTCTGATAAAGAAGTAATATCTTTTAATAATGATAATATTACATTTCAAAAATTTATTTATTATATAGATAATAATAATAATTCTAATAATTATTATATTTATGTTTTTAATGAAAATAAAATTTATTATACTAATTTAAATTATAATTTTATAAATGATTATAATGAAAATTTATATGGAACATTATTTTATATATTTGATAATAATTATAATATTATAAGAACTTGGAAAAAAGATAATATTTGTTATGGAATATTATATAATAATAGTATTAGTAATAATAAATATATTATTTTTAATATTAAAAATAATATTATAAATTCATTTAAATTTAATTTACCTGATAATATTAATGTTGATGATATTTATTTACAAGAATTTAAAATAAATGATAATATTTATTTTTCTTTTATTTATTTAGATAATATTTATTATTTTGATTTTACAAATAATTCTTTGAATAATATTAGTATTATTAGTAATTTTATTACATATGATGAAGAACATAAATATATTTTATTACCTGAAGAAACAACAAGTGTAGATATTTACAATTTTAAAAATAAAGATTATGAAAAAATATCTGATATTCAAGATAATAAATTAGATAAAAATAAATTAATAACTTTTAGTGGATTTTATAAAAATATTAATAATCTTGATTATTTTTATTTTATTTCATTTTTAAAAATTAATAATAATTCTTATTTTTATCAATATATTAATGGTGAAGAATATATTTCATTATTTAATCAAAATATTATTTATAATACTGATAAATTATTTTATATTGCTTATATTCATACATTTAATAATTTAAATAATGATTTACCAATTTATCTAATTTTATCTAATAATAATGGAAATAATAATATTTTATCTGATATGTATAATTCTATATTTAATTATTGGTATTTAATGTGTAATAATCAATATATTATTATTGATATTGATATTAATAATCAATATAATATTTATGAATTAATATATCATATTGATAATAATAATAATTTTATACCAATAGATATAACATTAAATGATACTAGTTATAAATTTCAAATTTATAAATATGATTATTTTAATATTGATAGATTTATTAATGATAATTTATTTTATCATAATAATGATAATGATATTGATAAATTTAATATAGAAAATGAAAATACATTATTATCAATATCAAATGATATTAAATTATCATCTAATAAATCTTTTCCAACAAATAATCCAATATCTATAATTATTAAAAATACAAATTATATTATTAAAAATTATTATGAAAATTTATTAAATATTATTAATCAATATAATATTAATGATTATATTTATTGTAATAATAAATTTTATTGTATTTCAAATACTAAATTATATATTATTGATAATAATAATAAATTAGATATAATCAATATTAAAGATAAAATTATTAATATATCTTATCATATTTCTAAAGATAATAATGATAATATAATATATTATATTTATTTATGTTTATTGAATAATAATATATATAATATTTATGAAGTAATATATAATAATGATGATGAAAAATATTATTTAGATAATAAAAATTTAAATTTAACAAATGAATTAGATAATATTTATTATATTAATAATAGTAAATATTATTATTATAAAAAAGAATTAATAAATAATACATTAAAATATTCTTTTTATAATAATGAAAATCAAAAAATTAATAATATAATTATAAAAGATAATGATATGATTTATAATAGTTTTTCATTTATAAATTTAATAAATAATTTATTATTTACATCAGATGATAAAAATATTTATTATATTGAGAATAAAAATAATATTTATAATAAAATTTTATTTGATAATAATAATATAATAAAACAATTAATAAATTATTATACATATATTACTAATGAAAATAATGAAGATATATTAAATATTGTATTATTATTTATTGGAAATGATAATATATATTATTATCAAACATTAAAAATAAATAAAAAAATGTTAATGTATAATAATGAAACTGATATTAATACTATAAATAATAATAAACAATATAAATATTTTTATTATATAATGAATACAATTAAAAAAGATAAAAATAATTTTAAATATAATGTTCATTTAAATAATACTAATTATATTATGAAAAATAAACAGTTAGAAGAATTATAATTTAATAATTAATTATTAAATTAAAATTTTAAATATTATTTTGATTTCTAATTTCAGAAAATAATTCTTTATATTTTTTATTAATGTAATTTATCATTGATATTTTATAATTAATAATTCCATCTATATAATCGCTTATATAATCTTTATGAAATATTTTATTATATTCTATTCTCATATATTTATATTTATTCATATTATAATTATTATATTCTAATATATTTCCATCATATCGTATTATACTAATTATATTATAATTTTCATCATATAAAAATTTAATATAAATATTATGAAAATCTAATGGTTGTAAATTATCTTTATTATTTTTAGAAATATTTTCAATTAAACAAATTGATTCTAAATAATAATCATTTATAATATAATTATATTGATATTGATAAATATTAGAATGTAATAAATTATAAGTTAATTTATCAACTTCTTTATAATTTATTTTTTTATTAAACATTGATGTAAAAACATTATTCACCATTGGATCAAGAAGGCATATGCCTTCTTTAGCAGGATGTTTAACATCCTGGTCATTAATAATAGTTGAAAAATAAATATTAATTGGATTATTCATAATAAAAAAATAATTTTCAATAATATTTGATAAATTATTAATATTATCTTTTATATCTAATGATAATCTTAATTTTATTACATAATTCATATTTATTTTGAAAAATATATCATATGGATAAGGTAATAAATTAAATACTTCTTCTAATATTTGATAAGGATAATATTTTATTCCTGGTGTTCCTATTAAATATTTATTTTGTGTTAATTCATTAAAAATTTTAACAAATTCTATTATGCTTACATTTTCTGTTATAAATAAATCTAATAATTGACATCCACCAATAAAATAATAATCATATTTATTAAATTTACCTCCAACTATTTCTTTTTTAGTTAATGCATTATTTATTTTAATTTGTAATGTTTCACTTGACGATGAAGGTTTACCTTCATCTCTTGATGCACTTTGTGCATCATCTATATTATTTATTAATTTAAATAATGAATTATGTTTTATTGAATTTATTGCTGATTTAAAATAACATAAATATGAATATAATATCATTTTATCATTAAATTCTTTTTTATCTTGAAATGAATAATTTAATATTTTTTTATTTCTTTCTTGTATTTTGGGTGTATCTATATATAAAGGTAAATATTTTTTATCAAATGGAATAACTTGTAAATTATTTATATTATCTATTAAATATTTATATTGATTATGAATTATTTGTATATCATCATTATAATTTTTTCCATTATCATAAAATTTACCTTTTTTAATAAATATCGATAATATAAATTTAATTGAATTTACATAATTATTATAATTATTTTTATCTAATAAATCATTATTTAAATTATGTATAACTTGAATTATTATATTTGAATTATTAGATTGATTAAATAATATATTTTCATTATTTAATATATCTACATAATTTAAATTATTATCTTCTTTTAATTTATGATAAATATATTTTGTTAGTAATGTTATTGTTTCATTCTCATTTAAATTTTGATAATATAAATTATTTATTTGATTTATAATGTTTTCCATATTATTTTTATTATATATATATTATTTATATTATATATAATTAATATAAATTTAATGAATAATCAGCAACAAATATACAATAAACCAAAATTAACTTCAACACCAATTTTTAATAATACATATAATTATTTTAAACAAAATGATAATAATGCATATTTAAATCAAGCTAAAGTATTAGATAGATATAATACACCAATTACAACATTAAAACAAAATCCAGTATATAGAGATGATTTAAGTCAAATAACCGCAAATAATAGAATTCAAAGAGAATTAGTTAATGATTATTTGCAACATCAAAAAGAAAGATATGTTAATAAAGATGATCCAATATTACATTATAATCCTATTATTGAATATAATAATAATGGAGGTAAAATATCTAATACAACAATTAGATTTGAAGCGCATGATTTAAATATTGATAGTTCATACAGAAGAAAAGAACCAAGAATTACATTTAATGGTGCCACAAGAAGTTTAAATAATGATTGTTTAATATTAACAAAAAATTCTTCATTATTATATATTAAAGATAATAATCATCCTTATAAAGTTAATGATAAAATTATATTAAAAGGAATTACTCCATTAAAATTATATGTTAGTTCAGATGATTTATATTTTAATAATAATTCTAAAGATATAATAATAAAATTAAAAATAAATGATGAAAATGATATATTTCCTGAAAGTTCTGAAGATTGTTATTTAGAAATTAATAATTATACTAATTTAGATGTTTATTCTAAAAATGTTAATTATGTTGGTAATATTCCAATAACTATTATTAATGATGAACATAAATTTAATTTTACTAGAAATAATAATGAAATTAATATTGTTTTTGATTTACCTTTTAAATATATCGAAAATAATAAATATCCTTTATCTAATATTTCTAGAAGTTTTAATATTGCTTTTTATTTTTATGCTAATATTCCTATTTATTATTTAAATGCTTATTATCCAACTAATAATTATGCTAAAAATAATTATCATATTATTACAAAAATAGATAAAGAAGGTTATTATGTTGATTTAGGAATTGTATCAGATAAAGATTTAACATTTGGTAAAAATATTTCAGTTAGGAAAATATATGAATTTGAAAAAGGATATGAAGAACCAAATGATTATGTTATTGAATTATCACAATCATATAAAAATATTGTCCAGGTTGAAATGTTATCTTCTGAATTTCCTTGTATGGAAAATACAATTTATAAAAATAAATCTATTAAAACTGCTATTATTCAAGGTTATAATTCTAATAATGAAGAAATTACTTTTACCCAAAATAATAAATTATATTGGCAAAATGAAGATGATGGAAATTTTACTTATTCTATTGAAATTGATCCAGGTAAATATACTATTAATGAATTATGTAATGAAATAGAAAATAAAGTTTATAATGTTAATAGAAATTATTATAATGAAGATTTATTATATAATAATCATAATATTATTAAAGTTAATTATGATTTAAGTAAAGATTTAATTATTTTTAAATCATTTAATGAATATAATAATGATGATAATAGATATACAATAATAACAGAAGAAGAATATTATAATTTACCTGATGAAGAAAAATTAAAAGTTATTATATCAAATGATTTAACATATTATTATAAATCTGATGATGGTAATTATATGATTATTGAATTAGATTATGATGATGAAAATAATATTATAATTAATGATAAAGAATATAATATTAAAAATATTAAAACATTAGATAATAATAACTCTTTATATATTTGTGATTATGTTCAATCTGATAAATTTTATACTAAAAATAAATTTAGATTATTATTTAATCAAAATGATACATTTGGTGATATATTAGGTTTTGCAAATGTTGGTAAAGATACATCAATTACAAAATATGATTATGAAATAACTAATAAAATGTTATATTATCCTAGTTTAGGTTATGAATTATCAAATGATGATATTAATATTGGTAATTCAATTAATTTATTAGGTCATAGATATATTATTATGACATGTGAAGAATTTCCTGTTATGGATAATATTATTGGAATTAATAAAAATAAAGCATTTCAAAAAATTCAATTAAATGGTGTTTCAAATGTAGTTAATGGGACATCATTTGGACCTTATACATCTGGTGCATTTGTTTATAATACATTTATTCATAATATGCCTAAAATATATTATGTACCAATTCATGAAATATCTAAATTAACATTCAAATTTTATTCTCCTACTGGTGAATTATATGATTTTAATGGTATCGACCATTCATTTACTTTAAGAATTACAACATTAGAAAATATACCTGAACATACTAATATTAATGCTGAAACTTCTAATTATATTTAATTATTTATTTAAATAAATAATTTTATACATTAATTTTATACATTAATTTTATTGTATATAGTCAACATATTATTATTATCAAAAACATAAAGTTCAATATATTCATCTAAACCTAATAATTCATCTTTTTTATTATCAATATTATCTTTTAATTTTTTTAAAGGTGAATTAACTTTATTTAATATTAATCTTGTAAAATTATTATAAAAATTAGTAAAATGTTCATTTTTATCTGATAATACATTATTAAGTATTGTTAAAAATAAATATATAATATTATCATCATTACTTATATTTAAAAAATCTGTTATTTTAGATTGATCTTTTGGAATAATTACATTAGCATGTAAATAATCATTAATCTTATCTATAATATAATCTTTTTGTCTATTAATATCATTAATATCCCTACTATTATAACGATCATCTATAAGTAAATCAATAACATTCTTATGTTTTTTAATAGTTTTCATTAAATTAAATAATATTTTTAAATGATTTCTATGATTTTTAATAAATAATAAAAAAGGTAAATAATAATTTTCAGAAATAATTTTATTTAATAAATCAGAAAAATTTTTACATAAAATATTTGAATTTGATTTATCTTCTACACTTTGAATTTTTAATTTATATAATAATTCTAATATTTTTTTTGTTTCTTCATCTAATTTATTATCTATTTCTATATTATTATATTTAATCATTTTATCAAATATATAATTAGTTCTTAAATACCAATAATTATTACAATCACTAATTATTAAATTATTAATTATTTTTTTATTATAATCATCTTCTGTTTTACCATTTATTGTACTATGTTGATACATTGGAGCATTTAATATTTTTGGATCTATCATTAAACGACTTATTTTATCATAAAAATTATTATTTCTATAATATTCAATATAATCATTATTTAATATTGTAAATGTTCTTTTATAAGTATCAACATAATCATTTACTTTAAATTTATATCTAACATTTTTATCTAGTTCTTCAGTAATTAATAATCTAATAAATAAATATATATCTCTTAAATAATTATTAGATAAAATATCTATATTATCATTATAATCATCTGGACGTTTAGGAGGTTTAGTATCATTATAATTTTTATTTTCAATATTATAAATTTTTAAATCATTAATTGTTTTATTAAGTTTAGTTAAATTTATTCCTTGACATAAATAATTACTAGGTAATTTTTTATATTTATCTAATACATAATAATTAATTATTATTTTATCTTCTCCACCTACTTTTAATAATTCATTGGCATACTTTTTTACTTCTTTGACATTATCTATTATATGATTATCAATTTCATCATTTTTATTTTTATTATTATCTAATATACCCTCTATTAAATTATAGGTTTCATAATATTGATTTATAAATAATAAATGTAATGGGGTTCTTCCTTCATTATCTGTAAAATTAATTAATTTAGCTAATTCTGGAAGTAATTTAATAGTTTTAATTAAATGTTTTTCATTTAATGAATTATTAATTACCCTATGTAATATAGTATTATTATTTAAATCTCTAGTATATAAATTATATTTTCCATTTATTAAATCTATTTGTGATAAATTTAAATTATCTATATTATCAAAAAATTCATTTAATTTTGCATTATCTACTTGTGTAGGTATATGCATTTGATTATAATCTCTGTTTAATGTCGATTTCATTTATTATTACTTTTTTTTAATTATATAATAATTATTTAAAATAATATAAAATAAAAATTTTATATATATTGTATTATAATTAATGGGTAATAATATAACTAAAGAAAATAATACAGATAATAATTCAAATAATAACAATTTAGATAATCAAAAACCAATAGAAGTTATTAAAACTATTGATATTCAACCTATTACCCTCGGATTCTCCGAGGCTAAGAAGGGGATTAATCCCCTTATTACCATTAAACCAATTGATGATTTATTTGATTTAAATTTACCTCCTATCGATTTAATATTTGATTCTAGTGATGAAGAAGAAGTCTCGGATACTCCGAGAGTATCACCTATTTTAAATAATCAAGTAATTTATAATGATAATTTATTAAATAATATTAATAATAAATTAGATTTATTAAATAATAATATTAATGAATTAAAAATTATGTTAAAAGATAATAATATTAATAATAATGAAATTATTGATAATAAAAATATTAAAATAAATAATGAAGAAATCCAAATTGATAATATTCCTAATGAAAATAATAATCATTTAATTATTAATAAATTAATTAATAATAATTCTAAAATATTAAATGAAAATGAAAAACAAGTATTAAATCAAGCTTTAAATAATAATGATGTTAAATGTGATGAAGTTATTAAAGATATTTATAATAAAGATAATGAAGATAATGAAAATATTAAAAATAATAAAGATAATAATGAGAATAATATTATTACAATTGAATCAAATAATGATAATAATATAAATCAAGAAACTTCATTTATTAATGTTAATAAAGATCAATCAGATAATACCCTCGGAGAATCCGAGGCTAGAAAGAGCGAAGCTCTTTATACTGTTTTAAATACTGCATCTATAGAACAAATTAATGAAGATGTTGATAAAATTCTTAAAGGTGGTTGTGTAATTAGAAAACATAATAAAAATAATAATAATTTAAAATTATATGGTGGTTATAATGGTAATTTACAATGTGGAACTTATATTAAACAAAATATTAATCAAAAAAATTAATTTAAAATTATTTTAAAATAATATTTTATTTATTTAAATAAATAAAAATTATTCAAATAAATCATTAAAATTAATGTCTTTACTTGTTATTTGTCTTATTCCTTTTTTCTGTAATGCAGATACTTCACATAAATGTTTAAAAAATTGTTCTATATCTGGTTCAAATAATTCCATAATTTGTTGACATGGTTTTAATATTTGATTTGTCAAATAAAAATTATAATCTATTTTTAAATTATTCTCTTTTATATATTCTGGTGTTTCTACTCTTTCACCTTGTAATTTGGGTTCATAATCTAATACTCTATAGATAAAATCTATTCTATCATTTGGTGCTGGTGCATTACCTGGGTCTCTTTTTGCAATTCTATCAGCTAATACAGCATGAACTATCCTTTCTCTATCTTTATAATCTCTTTTTAATGATTTACTTAATATAAATAATTTATTATCAAATTTACCTTCAATCATTTTATTTAATTGTTCTTTAACAAAATCATATGCTAATTTTTCACCTAATTTTAAATCTGGTGTGTTTAATAATCTATCTACTAATCCACCAATAATAAATTTTACTATTCTTGCATTATCTCGCCTTTTTAATACAAATCCCATATTCTTTTGAAAATATTTCTTTGGGTCAAATTCATATAAATTACCTACATATCTTTTTTTACTCATTATAACTAATGGACTTAATACTTTTTCATATTCTAAATTTTCTGGTGGTGGTAATAATCCATTAATTATACTTGATGCTAATATTCCTGTTTTCATATATACACTTCTTAATTCTAATCCATCAACTAATTCATCTTTTTTATGTTCTTTATTATCTAAATATATAATATTAGTTTTTGTTTTATCATTATTAAATTGTATATAATATTTTGTTTTATTTTTATCTTCTTCATCCATATCTTTTCCATAATTTATATTATTTTTATATTTTAAATCTAATCCTACAAATATTGAATCTGTATCTCCATATACAATTGATATTTTATAATTATATAATCTTCTTAATTTACCTTCTTTTGTTCTATAAAGATAAATATCTCTTATTTGTTTTCTATAATCTTCATATTTTTTAATTCTTTCATCTCTATTAGGCATTTTTTTAATTAAATAAGGTAATTTATCATCTAAATAATCATACATTTTATTTTTATCTGTTAATGCATATTCTATAATTATTGGTAATAAATCTCTTGCAAAATGTTGTGCGGTTAACATCATTTTTCTTCCTGTTGCAGTAGTACACGCCGCGATATCCATTAATGCAATTGGTCCAATTTGTTCATCACAACCTAATTGACCATAAACTGAATTACATGTTACTTTATAAGCTAATTGTAAACCATCCAATACTTTATATTTAAATGGGTCAGATTCTTTATATTTTTCACTTTCTTTTCTTACTGCTCGTCTATTACCTAATAAACCTTCTAGAATTTGAGGTAATAAACCTTTTACTCCATCTTTTCGTCTAACAAAATAACATTCTTTATTTTGATTAGCTTCTTGAAATCTAACAGTTTTTTCATCAAATTCTTTTATAATACATTTAATTCCTTTATATTTCTTATTTTGTTTCTTCTTCTTTAATTCAACCATTTCTTTATCTATTGGTAAATAACTAACTTTTATTAATTCATATTTATCACCATAATTATTTTTTATATTATGTAATGTATCTAAATCATTAATATAAGTTTCATGACTAATATTCATTGCAATAATTGAACTAGGATATAGTGAAGAATAATCTAAACAGAATATAGCTGGATAAATACCAGGATTGGGTTTTACAACAATTGCACCTTCATAAGTAATTTTATCTTTATCTTCATCTTTATTTTCATTATAAACTTTTTTAACTGTTCTTATAATATATCCTTCTTCTTTACATTTTTTACTTACTAATGAATATACTTTTTGACTTTGTCCTCTATTAAATATCCAATTTAATGGAACATAACAAACATTAGCCATACCAACATAATTAATTATTGTAAATAATTTATTTGCCATGTTATTACATAATTCACAATCTTGAATATTATATAATGCTAATTGTTCCTTATCATAATTATTATCACTTTTATATTTTTCAAAAATTTCTTTAGGTTTAACATCATCTTTTACATTACAAATATAATATTTACCTTTATCTTGAAATTCTTTTAAATCTAATACTTCATCAATAATTAATTTATCTTTCCCATCTTTATATATCCTAAATTTTTTATCATCAAAACATTCATAATCTGCTGTTCCATCATTTCTAACAATCATAACATATTGTTCATTATGTAATTCATGCATTTCATAATCATTAATTGTTAAAATTGTTTGATTATTATTAATTTCATATTTTTTAATAACATATCTAAACATTTGAGAAGATACATAATCTAATTTATATGATATATAATTTCTTTCTCTTCTAATTAATTTCATCATATCAAAACATATTCTTCCTTTCATATCATAATAATTCATAATATTATCTCCCATTTGTGCAGATACCATTTTTTTACTAACAAATTCAGTTTGTTCGTTAAATCTTGACATATTAATATCAATAATTTCTTTTAATTTATTCTTTTGTTCATAATCTAATTTTGTTACATTTTCTTTATCTTTTTCTGTTAAAATTATTTTATCATTAAATTCAATAATTTTTGTTAATCTAATTAATCTTTCATAAATATATCTATCATCGAAAATAAAGTTATTCCAACCTGTTATAATATCTGGGTCTTCTTTATTTATTAAATTAAAATATTTTTTAATTAAATCTAATTCATTTTTACATTCAATAATTTCATTATATTCTCCATATTTTTTTAAATCTAATTTATTTGTTTTATTATCATAAATCATTAAACATACTTTTTTATAACATAATTCATTTATTTTATTAAATGTACAAGATATAGAAACTATACGATCTGATTTTCTATTATATTGTGGAAATCCTTCATCTGCACTTATACATTCTATATCGTAAGAACAAAATATAAAAGGAGCAATTTTTAAATCATATTCTTTATCAGCTGGATTTATACATTTAAAACTACAAGATTTATTAATTTTACAATATCCAATATTACCAGGTATAGTATAATCTTTTTCATATTCTTTATCATCTTTATTTTTATATGTAACAGAATATTGATAATCATTAATATCATTTAAATCTTTTTTTTTAATTTCAATCCATCCACAAGATTTAATATTTCTATCATGTATAAATTGTAATACAATATCTTTATTACTTTCATAAACTTTAAAATCATTATCTAATAATAAATTTGCAATTGTTTTTAATGCTACATTACTATTACTTTCAATAATTGATACACTTACTTTATCTAAATTAAAATAATAAAATTCTTTAAATTTTTCATTTTCAGTAATATTAATAATAGTTTTATAATATTCTAAATTATCAATTTTAGTTTGTATTCTTTTTGAATTTTCATTATTTTTTTGTTTATATTTTTTTAATGTATTTATTTCTTCATCAATGACTTTTTCAATTTCATCTTCTGTTGCACTAGTATAAAATTTACTAAAATAATCATTAATTTCAATATATACACTTTCACCTTGTTCTGTTTTACCGAATAATTGAATTAATGATTTATTAAATTTTCTTCTTGTTAAATTACATACTCTAATATCTAGAAGTTGAAATATTAAACTCATTTAATTTTTCAATATAATTTATCAATTTATAAAAAATTATCAATTTTTTATTTTAATAAAAAATTTTAAAAAATATTTTTATATTTCATAATCTTTATTATGTTTCAATACAATATTATCAACCATTTCATCGGTTAATTCATTTTTATTAATATTATTATTTATAATTTTATTATTAAATAATCCATAATTATGTATAGGAGATATATTTGAATTTATAAAACTGTATTTATCACTATATCCATTCATTTCTAAATCATTATATCCTAATATAATATTTGATTTAATAATATTAGATTTAATATAATTAATAATATCATTTTTAGTTAATATTAAATTTTCATTTGGTATAATTGCTGTTGGTATTTCTTTAATTTTATTTAATACTGGATGGGTTTTATTTTCATCAATATTAAATAATTGAAATATATTAATTATATTATATGTTTTTAATAATTTTAATATATTTAAACTTACATTATCATTTAATGAATAAAATAATAAATTTGGTTTATTTGACATAATTATTATATTATATTATATTTAAATATAATATTTATTATTAAAAAATTGAATAGTTTTATATTTTATTCATAAATAAAAAAAAATATTAACAAAAAAAATATTTTTCTTATGTCTATTTTATATTATCAAGGCCAATTAAATAGTTTATATAATTCTTATGATGAGCATATAAAGAATAACAATATTAAACTTGCTTTAATAGATTGTTATAATGCTTTAGATTGTTTATCTAAAATTAAAGCTATATTAGGCATATGTAATAATTTTCCTCTTGAAATTATGGATGATAATATGCATTTATATAAAATAAGTGATGCTGTAGAAGGTTTTAATTATTTTTCACTTGATGAAGATAAAATAAAGAATAATATTAAAAATATTATTTCTAAAATGTAATTTTTTTATTTTATTTTTATAAAGAAATAATAAAAATATTTAATAATGATAATCTATCATAATTATCATCATAATAATATTTTGAATCATAATATAAAAATAAATATAATAATGATAATCTAATAAAAATAATTTTAAAATAATTACAATTATTAAATATTTCTTCATATGCAAATGAATAAAATAATTTTTTAAATTCTCTAATTAAATATTGATATTTATAATAATCATTTATATATAAATATAAAATATAAAATTTAATATGAATAATTATTATTATATTCTACCATATTAAAACCATATTTTTCACTAATATGTTTCCAATATTCATAATTATCATTATTTTCATCATTATCTGTATTTTCACAAATACATATTTTATTTAATTTACTTATATAAATTAATATTCTTCTTGAATGTTCAATTTTATCATCTAATGAATTTATATGTATATGATTATCTGGATATTTAAATTGATCTTTAATATTTCCATTTAAATGTATAAAATCATAATTATCTTTAAAATATTCTAATAAATTTATCATTTCTTTATAATTTAACCCATTTGTATGTAAATGTGCTGTATCAATAACAACTTGAAAAGTAAAATTATCTGGTTTATAATTAATAACTTTATTTAAATATTCTTTACAAAAATTATAATATTGTTTATCTTTAATTAATTTTATTAATGATGATGAAAATGCTGTTATTTCAATACAAATAATTAAATTAGTATCTTTATAAACTTCATTTATTAAATCTAATCCTTTATCAAAATTATTATATTCATCTTCATTCATTGGACCATGAATTAATATATATTTAGTTCTTAATACATTACATAATTTAATATATTGTTTTAAATTATATTTACAACTTTTTAAATTTTCTTCATTTAAAAATGATTTAGAACTAAATGGTCTTGTAATAAATGTTGTATGAATTAATATTTTATTATCAAAATCAATATTTAAATTTTCAAATGATTCTATTAATGAATCATATAAATAACTTCTTCCTGGTAATATTTGATAAGGAGATTTATTAGTTTTAAAATCTTTTCTATTTATTATTGATTTATTAAATGATAATATTGACATTTTTTATTATATTAATTTATTAATAAATTAATTATTCATTTTTTTATTTATTTTGATTATATTCTTTATCATACATTTCTCTAAAATTTTTATTCATATAACAAATCATAGATATTTTATAATTAATATCTCCATCAATATAATCACTAATATAATTTTTATGAAATATTTTTTCATATTCTATTTTCATATATTTTAAATTTTTATTATATATATTTTCTTTATTATATTCTAATATAGATCCATCATAACGTATTATATTTGTTAATTCATAATTATCATTATATATAAATTTAATGAAAATATTATGAAAATCCATTGATAATAAATTTTCTTTATTATTTTTAGAAATATTTTCTATTAAACATATTGATTCTAAATAATAATCTCCAATAATATAATTATATTGATATTGATAAACATTTAAATGTAATAATTCATATGTTAAATTATTTATTTCTTTATAATCTATTTTTTTATTATATATTGATGTAAATACATTATTAATCATTGGATCATTTAATATTGTATTAAAATAATAACAAATTCTATTATATTTTAAATGAAATTCAATAAATTCATTAATATTATTAAAATATGTTAATATATCATTATTAATATTTATACAATAATTATTATTTGAATAATTTAATGAACTAAATGATAATGGTAATAAATTTAATATTTCATTAAATATTTGATAAGGATAATATTTAATTCCTGGAGTGCCTATTAAATATATATTTTGTGTTAATTCATTATATAATTTTACAAATTCTATTATTGATATATTTTCTTTTGTAAATAAATCCATAAATTCCATACCTCCAATATAATAATATTTATAATCTCTACATTTATTTCCACCAATCATTTCTTTTTGTGTTAATGCTTCTTTAATTTTTATATCTATTGTATCACTTTCTATATTACAAATATATTTAAATAATTCATTATGTTTAATAGAATTAATAGCAGATTTAAAATAACATAAATAAGAATATAATATCATATTATCATTAAATTGTTTTTTATCTTGAAATGAATAATAGATTTTTTTATAACCTTTTATTCTTTTATCTTGTTTAATTAATTTTGATATATATTTTTTATTAAATGGAATTACTTGTAAATTATTAATATTATTAATTAAATAATTATATTGTAAATCATATATTTGAATATCTTTATTAAAATTTTTTCCATTATCATAATATTTTCCATTTTTTATAAATATAGATAAAATAAATTTAATAGATTTTACATATTTATTATAATTATCTTTATTTAATAAATCATTATTTAAATTATGAATAACTTGAACTATAATATTTTCATTATTAGATTGATTAAATAATATTTTATTATTATTTAATATTTTTATATAATCTAAATTATTATTTTCTTCTTTTTTATGATAAATATATTTTGTTATTAATGTTATTATATTATCTTCTGTTAATGATTTATTATATAATAAATTAATATTTTGTATAATATCTTCCATTATTATATATAATTATTTTAAAATTATTATATATTTTTATTTTTATTTTTATTATAATATTTATTCTTCAAATTTATGTAATTTTGGTGGTCTTCCTCTTTTACCTCCTTTTTGTTTTGTTGAATTTATTTTTGGTATATTATTTAATTTAATATTATCATCTTTTAAACTTATGACTTCTTCATTAATTTTTTCTATTGAATTAATAATATTATTTAATTCATCATTATTATTAGGTTCATCCTGCCCTCCACCTGAAGATTTAGCTAATACTTTAGTATCTTTATTTTCTTTATTATTAATTATTTCTTCTTGTTTATTAACTAATTCTTCTTGATTTATTTGATTATTTATACTTTCTTGTTTATTAATAAATTCTTCAATATTTTTTTCATTATTTATATTTTCTTGTTTATTAATAAATTCTTGATTATTATTTATTTTATTATCATTTATTTCATTATTATTTTGTTTATCTAATTCAAACATTTCATTTAATTCATTATTTAATTCATTATCTTTATCTTGTTTATCTTCTTCATTATTTTCTTGTATATTTTTATTTTCATTATTTTCTTCTTTTTTACTATCTAATTTATCTAAATCTATTTTTAAATCATTATTATCCATTAAATTTTCAATATCTTTAATTTCTTTTTCTTCTGATTTAATCATTACATTATCTATATTTTGTGTTGTTGAAGTTATTTTATCATTAACATTAACTAAAATTGGGTTATCATTTGGTTTTTCAATTTGAAAATTATTAATTTCATTAGGTTTTAATGTAATATTATTATTAATAATTTGTAATTGTTGAATAATTTCATTCATATTTTTATTAATTGTATTATTAATATTAGATATTCCAATTAATGTTTTGTTTGTTATTTCATCTGAAATATCATTAATTAATTGTTCTCTTTCTAATCTTTGTTTTTCTTTAATCATTTCATCATTTATTTTTGGTTTATTAACATATTCTAATAATATTTCATTAATTGGTATAAATGATAATACTGTTTTAGTTATTGCTTTTTTAACATATTTATCAAATTTATTATTATTTATATTATTTATATTATTAATATTGTTTAAATTATTACCTTCTAACATACATTTAATAAATATATTAGGATTATTAAATATTATATTTCCTAATTCAATATAACATTTTTGAATAAAATTTTCAATATTAACATTATAATATTTTGGATCACAAATAGGACAATCTGATTTTGTTGTATTATAAGATAATAAAACAATATGAGATTTAATAACACCTTTAATTAAATTATCAAAATAATTATTTGAATTAGATAAATTTTTAATTTTATTTACTTCATTAATTATTGATTCTTTTGATAAAACATTTAAATCTTTTAAACATTGTTTAAATGCATATTCAATTGTAAAAGTATTTTTACTTTCTTTAGCTAATTGAACTGAATGATTATATATATTTTTTATACTATCAAACATTATAGGAGATAATATATTAATCAAATGTTCTAAATAAATTTTTTTTATTTGTATTATATTTTTATCATAATTTTGTTTATTGAAAAATATATCAGTTAATGTATTTATATTTGATATTGTTTGTAGGTTTTTATTCATTATTATTATTATTATAATTTAATTATATAAAATAAAATTATTATATAAACTTATTATTTTTTTTATTTTTTTTTATTATTTATTTTTTATAATATTTTTATAATTATTTAATTTATAATATATGATAAAATTAAAAGATAAAATTAAAGAATATCAAAAAATTTATTATTTAAATAATAAAAGTAAAATATTAAAAAAATAATCGTAAAAATAAAAATTTTATTAATAAAGAAAAGCAAAAATATATTAATCTTATTAATTATAATTCATTTTATAAGGTTAATTTAATAATAATATTATCAATAATAATAATAATAATATAACTAAAGATAATATAAATAATAATTATTTAGATGATAATTATTTATTATAATAAATAAATAAATTAAAAAAAATGATTTTTTAATATATAATATAATTAATATATGGATAATATGGATAATATAGATAATAATACATCTAAATTAATATTAAATCTTGTTAAAAATAATTCAATATTTGATAATATTAATGAATTATACGAATTATATTGTAATAATATGAATTATGAATATTTATATTATAAAAATTATTTTGGTGGAAAATTATAAAAAATAATAAAATTTTTAATTTACAATTATTAATATTATAAATTTTAAAACATTATAAAATATAATCTCTAATATCTAATATTAATATTAGATATATAATTTTTAATTTCATATAAAATATTATTATTAAAAAAATTTATTTAGTTGGTATTAATTTATCAATATAATAAATAATAATATTATTCATTAATAATATAATTAATAAATAACATATAAAAAAATCATTTTTTTTATAAAATAATAATATATAAAAATTATAATGGACCAAACAATTAGAATTAATCCTTTTAATTTAAATTCATTATGTAAAAATCCAACAATATTATTATGTGCTAAACGAGGTAGTGGTAAATCAGTTTTAATTAAACATTTAATTCATTATTTTAATAGTGTATTACATTATCCAGCAGGTGTATTATGTTCTGCATCAGAAGATTCAGATCCATATTATAAATATTTTTTTCCAGATTGTTATATTTATAGTGAATGTAATGATAAATTATTTAGTAAAATTATTAATAGACAAAAAATGTTAAAACTTAAAAATAAAAAATTAGCTACTGAAGGAAAACCTTTAATTGATTCTAGATTATTAGTAATATTAGATGATGTTATTGCTAATGCTAAAGATTGGAAAAATTCACAAGATTATAAAGATATTATGTTTAATGGTCGACATTATGATATAACCTTAATATTAGCTGTTCAAGATGTTGTTGCTGTTGGACCAGATGCTAGAAATAATTTTGATTACATATTTTTATTTGCTAATGATATTAAAAATGAAATTGATAAAACATATAAATATTATGCTGGGATATTTCCTAAAGTTAGTATTTTTGCTGAAGTATTACATGCTGTTACTGAAGATTACGGAACATTGGTATTAATTAAACGAGATGCTAAAAGTAATAAATTAGAAGATAAAATTGCTAGATTTAAGGCTAATATAAATATTAAACCTACTATGTTTGGTTGTCATAAATTTAGAGAATTACATAGAAAAAGATATGATGAAAATTGGGAAGAAAAGGAAATTATGGGTAATAATTCTGGTTATAAATCTAATATTAAAATTTTAAAATAAAAAAAAATGATTTTTTATTTATTATAATTTATTATAATAAAATGAAAGAATTAATTATTAATAAAAATAATTTACAAGATTTAATTGATAAAAAATATATTAAATATAATGATTATTATAAAAGATTAAAGATATTAATTAACATTAATATTTTAACAATTGATTTACCTGATTTATTAGTATTAGATTGTTCTTGGAATAATTTACAAAAATTAAATATTAATAATTTAATTAATTTACAAATATTAAATTGTTTTAATAATCAATTAACAGAATTAAATATTAATAATTTAATAAATTTACAAGAATTAACTTGTTCAAAAAATAAATTAAAAGAATTAAATATTAATAATTTAATTAATTTACAATATTTAAGTTGTTATGATAATCAATTAACAAAATTAAATATTAATAATTTAATAAATTTACAAATATTATTTTGTACAAATAATCAATTAAATTATATAAATTATAATAATTATATATTATTTATTGATAATAATTATATATATAATATAATTAATACAGAATATTTAACTAATAATTTAATATCACAAGAAGAATATAATAAAATTAATAATGTAATAGATGATTTATTTAATTAAAAAAAATGAATTTTTATTTATTATAATTAGTTATAATAAAATGAAAGAATTAATTATTACTAACAATAATTTACAAGAATTAATTAATAATAATTATATTGAATATAATAATAATAATAAAGAATTAAAAATATTAATTAAAATTAATATTTTAACAATTGATTTATCTGAATTATTAATATTAAAATGTTCTGAGAATAAATTACAAGAATTAAATATAAATAATTTAATAAATTTACAAGAATTAGATTGTAGATTTAATAAATTACAAGAATTAAATATAAATAATTTAATAAATTTACAAAAATTATATTGTTCTGTGAATGAAATAAAAGAATTAAATATTAATAAATTAATAAAATTACAAGAATTAAATTGTTCTTATAATAAATTAAAAGAGTTAAATATTAATAATTTAACTAATTTACAAGTGTTGTATTGTTGTCATAATCAATTAAAAGAATTAAATATTGATAATTTAATTAATTTACAAAAATTAAATTGTTTAAGTAATAAATTAAAAGAATTAAATATTAATAATTTAATTAATTTACAAGAATTATATTGTTATTATAATAAATTAAAAGAGTTAAATATTAATAATTTAATTAATTTACAAAAATTACAATGTAATAATAATAATTTACAAAAATTAAATATTAATAATTTAATAAATTTACAAGAATTAGATTGTTCATATAATGAATTAGAAGAATTAAATATTAATAATTTAATAAAATTACAAAAATTAAAATGTTATAATAATATATTACAAGAATTAAATATTAATAATTTAATAAATTTACAAATATTATATTGTTGTGATAATCAATTAAAAGAATTAAATATTAATAATTTAATTAATTTACAAGAATTAACTTGTACTGAAAATGAATTAAAAGAATTAAATATTAATAATTTAATTAATTTACAAAAATTATGGTGTAATAATAATAAATTTAATTTTATTAATTATATAAATAATACATTATTATTTATTGATAATAATTATAAAAATAATATATTGAATGAAGAATATTTAAATGAAAATTTGATAATACAAGAAGAATATAATAAAATTAATAATATTATTGATGATTTATTTAAAAATTGATTTTTTATTTATTATAATTAATTATAATAAAAATATTATGGAGGCATTAAATTTTATTAAACAATATCATAAATTATATATTGGTAATATTGATAATATTGATTATTCAATTTTAGATAAAAATAATAATTCATATTTTTATTATGAAACATTAATTAAAAATAATATTTATAATTATAATAATAATGAAAATATTATTTATGGAAATTTTAAAAATAATTTTTTAATAATATCAATTGATGATAATAATAATATTAAATTAAAATTATTTTTAAATAATAAATATAATATTTTTTTTGAAATACAAAATAATAAAATTTATTTTATGAATATACATCAAATGGAAGAATTAATAATAATAAATATTATTAATAATGAATTAAATATAACTTTAACACAAAGTATATTAGATAATATATTTATTCAATCAAATAATAATATTAAAAATATAAATATTAAATATTATGATGGTTTAATTAAAGATAATATTAATTTATTTCTTGATTATTTACGATATAAAAAATAGGAATTTCTTTATAATTTTAAAGTAATTTCAATTTTTTATACATACAGGATTAACTTTAATTAATATTAAAGTTATAATATATATTATATATATAATATATATTAGCCTAATCTATGTGATCTAAACATAGATATTGTTTTAATATAAAGTATATATTAATATACAAACGTTAATAAATCTGTTTTTTTTTAACATTTAACATTCATATATTAATATACATACTATATA
>Ga0247611_10000567_pt1 | contig 74440 bp, 57 predicted proteins | sample 177DNAGHGhighgp2_FD_192422 | JGI IMG/M metagenome (GOLD analysis project Ga0247611, IMG submission 192422) | Sheep rumen microbial communities from Palmerston North, Manawatu-Wanganui, New Zealand - 1770 DNA GHGhigh gp2 | ecosystem: Host-associated > Mammals > Digestive system > Stomach > Rumen... | reverse complement strand
TTGGTAAAGTTATTAATAGTAATTATTTATTTATGAATTTATTAACTTTAAAAGTTTTACCTATAGATATGATTGATATAAAACTTAATGATGGATCACATTATAAATATATTAAATCAAATTGTAAGGTTGATTATTATATATTATCATTTTCATATAATACTAAATTAATGTTTATTCATAATATTCCAAATAATTTAATAAAATATTTAACAAATTATTCTAAAAATATTATTAATAATTTAAATTCTAATAATGTTATTATTAATAGAACAATTAATCATGTTAAACAAATTATTAATTAATTTTTTTATTATTTTTTTTATTATTTTTTTTAATTATTTATTTAAATAAATAATATTATTTTATTATAAAAATATTTAATTTAATTATTAACATTATTATAACTTTCATCATAAAATTGAGTTATTTCTTCTTCAGTTGCTTTATCAATTAATTTACCAATAACATAAATAGTATCATCTTTATTAGTAATTTTAAAAACTAAAATTTCAACTTTATAAAAATCACCTTGCTCAATAACTTTATCATTATATTTATATAATCTAGTTTCAGATTCAATACTAAATAATTCATTATCAAAATTTTCACCATTAATAATTATTTTCATTGGTCCATTATCTAATGTTAATAATGATGCTTGGTTCATTCTTACCTTACCTAATATAATTTTATTAATAGCTGGTTTAATTATTTGACAATTAAAATCAACTTTATAATAAACATTACAATCTTTATCTTCCATTTTAATATCACCTAAATTTAAAACTTTATTAATTTTATAAATTTTTTGAATAAATCCTTCATTATTATAACATTTACCAATTAATCTTTTTTCTAAATTAGCTTTAATATTATTATATAAATTATTATTTAATTGATCAGGTGATACAACAACTTCAGCAGTTAAATCAGTTTTAAATGTTAAAGTTAAATTATCCATTTTATTATATAATTATAATATTATATATTAATAATTCATTTTTTAAAGTTTTAATTTTATTAAAAATTGATTTTTTATTATTAATATATTATAATATATTAATATATTAATTTTTTATTTTATTAATAATGAATAAAAATAGTAATTATAAATTAGATTGTAATAATAAAAATTTAGATTATATTTTTAAAAAAATAAATATAAAAAATATTGTTATGGATTATATTTTTTCTATGTTAGATTTTAAATATATTAAGGAAAAATATTTAACACAACAAACTATTAATAATATAGATAATATTAATTTTGTTGTTGAACCTATTATTAAAGGTATTAGATGTTTAGCCTTAATATTTAAAAATAAAAATAATTATTATTCTTGTTTAATTGAAAAAAAATATTTATTAAATGATAAAGAACAAATTAATTTATCTGAAATTAAAATATCTAATTTTGATATTAAATTTTCTAATATTAGAATTTATAATGGAACTATTTTAGATGGTGTTTATATACCAAATGATAATAATTTTATTATAAATGATATTTATTATATTGAAGGAGAAAATTTATTAAATACACCTTTAAAAAATAAATTTATTCAATTTAAATCTTATTTAAATAATTTTCAAATGGGTAATTTTAATATTTTTATTAATAATTTTATTTTATTAGAAAACTTTAATGATAAAACTATTAAAGAATTAGAAAAAACATTACAAAATAAAAATAAATCTTATAATATTAATAATTTAATTATTGGATATAAATTTTTATCTTTACGTTCTAATATTATTTTAAATTATTTGGTTAATAATAATAATATTGATGAAATTAAAAAAAATAAATATAATAATAATAAAAATATTATTAAAAAAGATAATATTAAAAAAGATAAAGAATATCCTTATAATAATTTTAATAATAAATCAAATGAAGAAGAAGATAATTCATTTTTAAATGAACATTATGAAGAATTAAATAATATTAAATTTGAATATAAAAATCAACCATTAAAATCTAATATTAATTATATTCCTCAATTAGATTTTATGTATGGTGATAATAGTTTATATTTAAGATGTTTTACAGGTTATAATATTAAAAATAAAAAACCAATATATTTACCTTATAAAATTTGTGAATATAATAGTGATATTTCTGAATTAAAAAATGAAGCTATACTTGATAAAAATAAATTTTATATTTTGAAATGTAAAATAACAAATGATGGTATTATTCCATTTAATATTACTACAGCTGTTGATAGACCAGACGATTTAAATTCATTAATTGAATTATTAGATTTAGAGAAAAATTAGATTTATAAAATATTTTTTTATTAAATATAAATATATAATAATAAAAATAATAATGACAACTGTTATTAAAACTGGGAAACCATTACATAAGGAAAATACTATTGATATTTATAATAGATCTAATAAAATGATTATCAATCATTATTATCCTTATATTTATAATTATGATTCACAAAGAGATATAGATATTAGAGGAGATAATAAAGAACATAATGTTTTATTTTATTATTATGAATATGAAAATATATATAATTATGATTTAGTAAATAATAATTTTGAATTATATTTTGATAAAATAAATAATAATAATATTAAAATTTCTTTTGTTAATGGTAAAATTATTTTAATTTCTAACATTCAAAATAATAATAATAATAAAAAAATTAAATTTAATGATGATATGTTTTGTCAAGCCAAACATACTATTCAATTTGGTAAAGTAAAAAATAATGTTTTTGATATTGTTAATATTGATAGTAATTTATTATTAGATTTAGATGAATTAGAAAAATGTTTAAAAAATGGTAAAATTTCTGATAAATTAATTAATAATGGTTTAGATAATAATTTATTTTCTGATATGTATAATACTTATACTACAAATAATAAAAATTTTGATTATGTTAAAGAATATTATGGATATAGTTTTATTTTAAAAACTATTAATTTACATAATAAAAATCCATTTATTAATAAAAATATTATGTTTTGTATTAATTTAAATGGAGAAATTTATATAAATTTTTATGAAGAAGAAATAAATGAAGGTAAAAAAGAAATTAAAATTATTGATGATATTTTTAATAAAATTCAAACAGAAAATAATATTTTTAAAGATTATTATATTATACCTTCTTATGAAATTATATATAATAAATATTCTGATTTAAAATATATTAATTATGAATTAAAATCTAATAATCCATAATTAAATATTAAATAATATATTTTTTAAAGAATATATTTTTAATTATATAATATATATAAAAATAATAGATTAATATAAATGACATCTAATACTACAACTGATCCAATATATAATAATTATATTGAATATATGATTTATAATAATCAATTAGATAATTATAATACAGATGAATTATTATCTAATTATTATAATGGTAAATCAACAAATTCATATAATTATTATGTATCACAAATTTCACCTAATGATGATACAAAAACTACATTCGGAACAGAAAATAATGTTGATACTAAACAACATTATAGAAAAGAAATAAAAGATAATAGAATTAAAATTAATAATTATAATAATTTTAGTCAAGAAACTCAAAGAAAATTTAAATTACATATTTATTATAAAAAATTAAGTGAAGGATCTAGTAATATTATGGATTTTGAACTTGATGAAGAATTTTCTTTATCTGTTAAACAATTTAAAAATAAATTAGATAAAACTAAATTTATTATGGTTAATTTTAATCCTATTAAAGTTTATGATGTTGATACTACGGCTAGAGGTATTGATGATGAAAATACTATTTATTATATTACTGAAATTAAATTAATTCCAATTAATAATTATATTATTCCAGATAAATTTTTACCTAAAGAAGAATTTAATTTAACAACAACTAATGATAATTATACTTATAATATTGTAGGTAATAATAATGATAATACACGAAATTATAATGGAAATAAATTTAATCAAATATTAGTTTATTATTATGATAATAAAATTGATGAACCAGATGAAAATAAATATTTATCTATTCAATCATGCTCATTAAATATTGATACAAATGGTAATATAAGTTTTCAAAATTTAGATTTTATTACATTTAATAAAATTATAAATTTTTATATTGATAAATTTATTATTACTTATTAATATATATTATTTTATTTATTAAAATGCATAATCCAAATTATTTATATGATAAATATAAAAATAAATTAAATAATGAAAATATTATTGAAAATAGAAATTTAATTAATAAATCTAGTATTATTACAAATAATAATAAATCTTATAATAATTATTATTGGAAAATTTATTATATTGAAATTTATGATTATAGAACTCAAAATGATAGTGTTTGTATTTGTAAAAATAATGATTTAACTTATAATTATACTTTAGATAATGATAATACTAAAATTATTACTGATGATAAAGTATTTTATATTAAATGTGATATTAATTTTGATGAAAATAATGAAACAAATACAATTAATACATATAATTATATTTCAACTGAAATATTAGCTGATAAATTTATTAAAAATGGTAAAACATATAAAAAAATATCTATTAATTCACTTTCATCTAATTTAAAATTTTATAATGCTATTTCAAATTCTAATAATAATGATAATAATAATAATAATAATACAAATGATAAAGTTATTTATTATTTACCTTATAAATTTATTTTATGTAAATTAAATGAAGATAATGAATATATTCCTGTTGAATTACCTAAATCATTAATCAGTTCTAATAAAGTTAAATCATATATTACATTATTATTAAAAGATGAAAATAATTATTATACAAATTATAAAACATTTAATATTACTTATTCATTTGATAATAATTTAAGTTTTGTAATTGATGATATTGAATATTTAAATAGTTTATTATATGAATATTATAATGGTTCAACAACTATTGCAAGAAAAGTAAATATTAAATATATATGTGATAATGATGATAATGATAAGAGTAAAGAATTATATTTATTTAAAGAATATACAACATTATCAAAATTCTTAAATGATTTTAATAAATATAATTATACAATGATATTAACAACAGATTTAATTTATCAATAGATTTTTTATTTTAAATATTTTATTTAAATAAAATATGTGAATAATTTTTTATAATAATATAAATTAATTATAATATAATATTTCAAAAATATTCTTATGGTTAATTTCTCTGAAATTACATTAAATAATTTTTCTAAATATCATTTTTGTGATATTAAATTACAAAATAATAAATTAATTGGTAATCCTAAACAAAAAGATTTTGAATGTGGTATTCAAATTATGAATGTTATATTTGATACAGGTAATTATGATATTGTTGTTGATATTAATATTATAAATATGAATGTTTATTTAAAAATATTTGAAAAAAAGAATCCTATTAAACAATTTAAATTAGAAAATGGTAATAAAATTTATAGTTTTAATTCACCAAGTAAAGAAAAATATAATATTAAAATTATTTGTCAAAATGTTTCTGATATTAATACTTCTTATTTTGAATTAAATAATTTTGATATTCATCATCATATTATGAATGAAACATTACAAACTATAGATATATCTGAATCATTATTACCATCTATTAAAATTAATCAAAATAAAATTAATAAACCATTAGATAATATTAAAATTAATATGGATAATATTAATAATAAATTATCTTCTTTACAAAATAATTTATTAATTAATAATAATACATTTAATAATACTTTTAATAATAATGAAATTATACAAGAACAAAAACAAGAACAACAAAAAGAAAATGAAGATAATAAAAATAATGATAATAATAAAATGTTATCTATTCAATCGAATATTGATAAACAAAGTATAAATACTAAATCAATAAATGAAAAATCAATTCAATCACCTATTATAAATAATAATCAAAATACAATTGCATATAATAGTATTAAATCAGAAATAAAAGAAAATGATATTGATTATGATAATTATATTGATCCAAAAGAAATATTAAGTATTAAAAATTATAATGATAAAACACAATCAATACAATCACAAAATCAATCTATTATAAATACAACTGTCCAAACTAAAAATATTAAATTTATTAACAATAAAAAAATGAAACAACTTTTGTCAAATAGATTACAAAGTAAAATTCAAACTCAACAAGCAATAGATCATCATTATATTATTAATATTAATGATAAAATTATGAATTATTCATCTAAATTCCCTCAAGCTGAAATATATCATTCAACTATTAATACTAATGATAAATATTATATTTTAAAATCTCATTTAGAATTATTAGATAATATTTATAATACAACTTTTTATAATATTGTTTTAATTTCTGAAAATACTTCTTTACCTTCTAATAATTTTAATTATAATATTTTTAAACAATTTAATAGTTTTGATATGATTTTATTATCTGGTGCATTTAATTTATCTAATAATAAACCTGTTGTTTTAATAAGTAAAGATAATTCTATTAAATGTTATCCTGGTGCATATTTAATTAAAAAATCCCATATACCAATTATATCTAAATTATTACATAATAAATTAAAAGAATTAGAATATAATAATTTAACATTTGATAATTATGATATATTCAGTAATATTATTGTTAATAATAATAATTGTAAATATTATTTATATGATGGTTTGTTTAAATCATATAATTTAATTGATAATAATTTTAATACTATATTTAATCCATTATTATCTATTATTATTTTTGATAATAATGAAGATAAATTAATTAATATGATTAATAAAATATTAAATTTTCCAACTGATATTAAAAATTTTGAATTTGTTATTTTATCTAATAATATTAATTTATTACAAAATGAAATATTAAAGAAAATTAATTATTGTATTGTAAATTATGATACTAATAATTATATTAAAAATTATAATTTAGGATTAAAATATTGTAATGGTTTATATATTACATTTTTATATTCATCTTGGAATATTAATAATATTTTTAATTTTAATAAAATTATTAATAAAGATATTCAATTAATTGCATATCCATTTAAAATTGATAATGAAATTTATAATCCAATTATTAAAAATAATATAATTAATAATATTCAAGTTTTTATTATTAATAGATTTATTAATAATGATGCTAATAATATTATTAAATTTAATGAAATGGATGAATATCCATTAAATGAATTATTATTTGAAAATAATTTATTTAATAATATTATTATTGGTGAAGATATTTATGAATGTGATAATATTATTTGTAAAATACATAATCAAAAAGAAACTAAAGAAATTTATAATAATTTAGTTGAAAAAGAAATTAAAGAAAATAAAGATGTTAATATTAATAATATTTCTTTAATTGATAAATCAACTATTAATTATCAAAATGAAATTTCAAATAATTTTATTAATATTAAAGAATTGAAACATCAATTATCAATTGATATTAATAATAAAATTAATAATTATATGGATTTATCAAAAGATACATTAATTTATATATCAAGTCAAAATATTCTTGAAAATGATAGACAATTTAATATTTTATATTCTTTAAGAGAATTTTTAAATATTATTTATGTTGTTGATTCAAATATTAAATCAACTGAAATTAATATTAAATATAATATGTTATTTATGTCTAATTATATTTTTAATAAAATTAATAGTAATGTTTTTATTAATAAAATTATTGTTTATTTTACTGATTATAACAAATATCCTATTATTGAAGGTTTAATTAAAGATTATGTTATTTTTGATGTTAATGATACAATATTTTATAATAATTCTAATATTATGAATGAATTAGATAATATTCCTGATAAATTACATTCTTCATTAATTAATTCAAATTTAATATTATATTCTTCTAAATTATTTGAACCATTAATTTATAAATATTGTAAGAATAAAATATTATTGGTTAACAATGATAATATTAATTATAATGATATTGATTTAAATAATGAAATTATTGATAATGATAAAGATTATATTAAAATTAAAGAATTAAAAAATATTAAAAATAATATTATTATTGGTTTTGTTGGTTATATTAATCAATTTATAGATTTTAGTTTATTAAATAAAATGTTAGATGATAAAGAATTTAGATATAAAATTAATATTGTTATGATTGGTGGTTATTCTAATGATTGTTATAATTTATATGATAATTTAAAAATTAGTATTAATAATGAAAGTTATAATTTATCATTTAATAATGATTATAATAATATTATGTGGATTCCTAAAAAATCTCCAATTGTTATTAATAAATTTATTGAATTATTTGATATTTGTATTATTCCATTTAAAATTACTCAACCTAAAAATAATTATACTAATCCTATGTTTTTATATAAAGCAATGCAATTAAATAAACCTATTTTATCAACAATTAATTATAATGATGATTATAAATTAAATATTATTAATAAAGATAATTATACAAATATTTTAAATAATGTTATTAAAATTATTAATTGTCAAATTGAAATTGATTATAATGAAAATATTTATAAATCTAATATTAATGATATTTATAATACTATTCAAGACCAATATAATGTTTATGTTAATGATGACCAAATAAATTATTCTTGTGGATTTGTTATTAATGAAGAAAATGATTTAAATATTTATAATATGAATTATTTAATGAATATATTTGATAAATTTAAAATTAAATATGATAAATATTATAATTTTGAAAAAGTTAATAATTCATTTATTATTACAAATTTATTTAACATTAATCAAAATTATTTTGATAATGATAAAAATAAAAGTAATAATATTATTATTTATGATTGTTTTGAAAAATATAATGAATTATTAAATAATGAAAATATTTCTGATAATATTTTATATTTATTATTAAAAGCTATTATTATTTTTACTGATAATGAAGAATTTATTTCTTATATGAAATATAATTATCCTAATATTTATAAAAAAATTCAATATATTAATATTGATTATATTTATGATTATAAAAATGATACTAAAAATATTAGTATTATTATTAATAATAAAAATAATGAAGAAGTTAATAAAATATTAAATAAATTTAATAAAAAATTATTATTACAAGATGAAAAATATAATGTTAATATTTATTCTAAAAATAAATATGAAATTAATAATGAATTTAATTATTTTGATTATAATATTAATGAAATTATTAATATTAAAAATAATAAAGTTATATTAATTGGTGAATATCCAAATGGTAATTTTATTTATGAAACATTAGTTAAATATAATTCAATATTTAAATTTAATTATTTAGATGTATTTAATAATGGAATGTTAAATTATGAAAGATATATGTATAATTTATGTGTTTTAATTAATTTATTAACTGATACAAAAGAAATTGATAAATCATTAATATGTAATAATTATTTTAAAGATATTACTAAAGATTATATTTTAAATAATTTTGATATGTATTGGAAAAATTTAAATATTGCACGAGGTTATACACAAAATACACAAACTTCTAATATGATTAATAAAGAAATTACACATTTATTATTAACTAAAGAAGATTTTGATACAATTAAAGTATCTAAATTACATGAAACAATTAAATTTAAATTATGTATTTTAACTAATTCTCCATCATTAAGTTATTCATCTTTAATTATTCAAGAAATTATGAAATATATTAATTGTGATGTTTATGTTTATAATCCTGATATTATTGATGATTATACTAATTTTATTTATAATAATATATTTGATAAAGATGAATTAATTAAAATTATTAATGATTATGATTTTGTTTTATATTTTAATTTACCTTTTGATGTTGAAAATATTGTTATTAATAGTAAAATACCTTCTGCTTGTTTTAAATTAAATACATTAATAAATTCTAATACTAAAAATTATATTACAAATTCATATTTTATTACCAATTATATTATTAATAATACTTATAATAAAATTATTCCATATAATGTTAATTATAATATTCCAAATATTATACAATTTAATAATAATAATAATAATATAAATAATGATATTATTAAAGTTGGATGTTTAGTTAGTTATATACCACAAAATGAAGATAATGTAAAATTATCATATAATAATGGATTAGATATATATTTAAAAACAATGTCAAGAATATTAAAATATTCAAATAAAAATAATTATAATTTAGATGTAAATATTATTGGTTATAATTGTTATAATAAAAATGAAGATATAATTAATAATTTATGTAATAAATTATTAATAAAATGTAATTATCATGATAGTCATAATTATAATGAATTATTAAAATTAATTAATGAATTTAATATTTTAATTATTACCGATAAAAATATTGATTTAAATTTTAATCTTTTTACTTGTTTATTATTAAATAAAATTATTATTGTTCCAAATACTCCATTATACATTGAATTTAATAAACAATATTATAATCGAATGAATGAATATAATAAAAATATTATTATTTATAAAAATAATGATATTAATAGTTTGAAAAATGCTATATTAAATGCTATTGATTTATTAAAAGATAATATTGATAAAGAATGTATTGATAATAAAGAATATATTGATAAATATTATAATAATGAATTAATGATTTCTAATTTAATTAATACAATATTTAATTATATGTAATAAAATTTATAAATTATTTATTTAAATAAATAATTTATTTTATTTTTTTATTAATTATATTTTATTTACAAATACAATTGAGGGATTGAGGCAAAACCACCTTCAGAAGTTGTAATATCACTAGGTGGAATATAATCAGAGCTCAAACTAGGACAAATTTTATTAAATAATTTAGAAATATAATAACAACAATAATTAGAATTTAAAATAATAACTAATAAAGCAATAATTACCAAAGTAATAATAACAAGCTTTTTATGCTCGATAATCCAATCTTTAATATCTTCAAAAGAACCCATTATAATTTATATATTAATACAAAATAAAATTTTATATTAATAATAAATTATTATAAAAATTATTCTTAAAAAAACAAATTTAAATATTTAATAAAAGTTGATATAAAAATAATTCTATATCATCTTTATCTATATCTATATCAAATATTTTTATATCATTGGATAAATTATTTATATAATTTATTATTCCTTCAAAATAATATGAAAAATGTAAAAATATATTTGGTTGTATTTTCCTATAATATACATTTAATGAATAATGAATAATACATAATATTAATATATTTATATCAGTTAATTTATTTTTATTTTTTAATTCAATATAATTTAATAAATTATTAATATTATTTATATTATCAATTTCATTATTATATTCTAAATTTTTAAGTATTTTAATAAAATCTATATTATTTATTATACAATTATAAATATTATTAAATTGTTGTAATGTTTTATTATTTAATTTATTATATTTATATAATATAAAAGTATATAATGGTATATTTAATCTATTAGTAAATTTATAATTAATTAAATATCTAAATAATTTATCATTTAATGAATGATTATTTTCTATAGTTGAAAATACATTATAAAATAATTTTCTTGTTTTTTTTATTCTTCTTTTTATTGGTATTGTTTCATCTTTTAAATAATATTGTAATATTATTGATGAAAATATATTATATAAATCTATTGATTTAATATGTTTTATATAATCTAAACATGCATTATTTAAATTTTTAAATATTATATTATCTGAATAATTTATTTTTTTATTATTATAATTTATAATATTATTATTCATATAACTTTTCATATTATTTATTATATTATCATTAATATAATAATTTGAAATATATTGATTATTATAATAACAATAACATTCACCATAATCTATTATATTTATATTTTGTTCATTATCTATCATAATATTTTCTAATATTAAATCATTATGTAAAATATATTTAGAATGTAAATAATTAATATAATTAATTATTTTATTATAAATTGATAAATCAAAATTATTATATGTTAAATAATATTTTAAATTATTTCCTTCAATATAATCATAAATAGATATAGAATCTAATGTATTATTAATTATAGATTTATAATTATAACCATAACATTTATAACTTAAATTATTATCAAATAATTCATTTAAATAAGTAAATTCTTTAAAATTTTTATTTCTATTATCAATATTAAAATATTTTATAACATAATTTTTATCATTCATTTTAAATTTTTTAATTATTGATGATTTTCCTTTACCAATTAATTTTTCATTTTTAATTATAAATTTATTATGAAATGGATATAATGTTAATTGTAAAGACATATCATAATTAATTTATATTTTATATTATTAAATTTTCAATTTTCATTTTTTAGTTTTTATAAAATATGTTTTATTGACTTTAAAAAATAATATTAATATTATATAATTTTTTTAATAATGAAATTGTATTATAAATATAAAACAATTATTGATAATTTTATTTCTAATGATATTGATAACATTAATAATTATAATGTTAAAGACCCTTTAATTAGTGTTATTTTATTATATTCATTAGAAAAAAAATTTAATAATATAAATAATAAAATTATTACTTTATCTTTATTAATTGAATCTGTTATTACTTTAATTAAAGATTATACAATTAATATTTATAATGAATTACAATATATACAAAAATTAATGCGATATAATCAATTAATTATTAATGTTTATTCTGAAATTGTTAAATTTAATAATGATAATAAATGTCATAATGGTTATTTAATTATTAATAATACATTTGATATATTAAATAATAATTTAACAAAATCTAATATTAATATTATTACTTATTATCAATCTATTTTTGAAATGTCTTTTTTATTAATTTGGAATTTAATTGATAATAATATTAATACAATGTTAGATTATAAATTAACTGGTAATTATTTAGGTGTTTTATATAAAATTTATATTGATATTGATGAACAAGATAATTTAGATGTAAATTTAAATATGTTTAAATTAAATGATACTAAGGAATTAATGGATTATTATATGAATTATCAAGAACAATTTTTAAATTATATTATGAAAATTAATTTTATTAATAATGAAGAATTAATTGATGATATTTTAAATCATTTAAGTAATAATATTAATTTAATTAGTTAAATATTTTATTTAAATAAAATATATAATATAAAAAATGTCTAATCTTTATTTATCTATTAATAATATTATTAAAAATTTAATTATAAATGAATTAAATAATTATTTAATTAAAAATAAAATTAATAAATTAAATAATATTAATTATCAAATATTTATTAATAATATTAATAATAATAATAATTTTATTTATATAGCATTTGATGTAATATTTTATACTTATCAAAATAATATTAAAAATAATATTAATTATAAATATTTTATTGGTCAATTTGAAATAAATAATGATGTATTAAGTTTATATAATAGTAATATTATTGAAATTAATAATAAAATTAAAAAAATTTCTATTTTAAATAATTATGTTATTATTTTAAATAATAATAATCAATTAACATTTTATAATAATAATTTAATTCCTCAATTAATATCTTATAATATTTCAAATATTATTAATATTAGTTCAAATTATAATAATTTATTATATGTATTATTTAAGGATAATAATAAATATATAATTAATAGTTATATTATAAATAATAATTCATTACAAAAACAAAATGAATTATATAATGTTGAATATAAAATAAATGATATATATTATTTTAATAATGATTTAATATTATTAAAAGAAATTGATGAAATAATAAATGATATAACATTTAAAAAAATATCATTTTCATATAATAATAATGATTTATTATTTATTAATAGTAACAAATTTTATTGTTATAGTAATCAAAATCATTTTTTTATTTCATTTTTATCTAATATTAATAATTATGATATGAAATTATTAACAACTGAAACAATTGGTGAAACTATTAATGAAATTTATAATTTTGATATAATGATATTACATTATTTTACTGAAAATAATAATATTATTTAAAAAAAATAAAAATAAATTATAATGATTTAAATTTTATTATTAATACACAAAATAATAGAACAGAAACAGAAACAAATATAACATATAATAATTATACTTATGATTTTGATAATGATAATAAATTTTTTAATTATAATATTATAAATTACAATAATAAATTTTATTTATTAAATAATAATTTTAATATTATTAATGTTAATAAATTATTTTATGAACAAAAATATAAATTAACTAACTATAAAATTATTAATGAAGATAATCAAATTAAATTTAAAGAAATTATTCAAATTGATAATTATATTATTAATAATAATATTTTTCCTTCATTAAATAATTTAATTGGTATTAATAATTATAATGATAAAATATTATATTGTTATAATAATAAAGTTGAAATATATGATATAATAAATAATCAATTAGTAAAAGAACAAAATGATTTACCAGGTGTATTATCAAATATTAAAATAATATCTTCTTTAAATAAATTAACTAAACATAATTTTAATGATGCTGAATTTAATAATTCAGTTAATGTTTTAATGTTAGGATATATAGAAGAAAATAATAATGTTTATACTAATAAAATACAAATTTATAATTATAATGAAATTGATAATAATTTTATTTTAAAAAAAACTATTAATTTAGATATTACAGATAAATATATGACAAATATTACAATTTTATATGGAACATTATTAGTTCAAAATCAAAATAATCTTAATTCATATATTATAAATAATATATATATATTATTTAATGATAATACAATAAAACATTATATATATAATTATTTAAATAATGATGAATTTTATTATAAAGATGATTTTCCAGAAATATTAAATTCTCAATCAGATATTATATTTTATCAATTTGATGGTTTAAATATAAATAATAAATTATATTTTGCAGAAAATGATACTAATAATTCAATGTTAATATTATATAATGAAAATAATATTATTAATTCATTAATATATTATCTTAAAAAATATATTTATATTTTTATTGAAAATAATATTCTTTATTTATTAGATACAGATTTTAAATTAAATAAATATAATATATTTAATAATTCAACCTTATTATATAATATTGATTATTTAATTTATCCTAATGATGATGAAATATTAGAATTAAATAATTTAAATATAATTGATAATATAAAAAATAATATTGATAATAATTGTATATTTGGTCATTATTTTATAAATAATTCATTACATATATTAATTTATAAAAAAATAAATAATAATGATATTAAATTAGAATTTGTATATAATAATATATTATGATTAATTAATATATTTAAATATATTAATAATATATAATTTAAAATGTTCAAATGTTAAAAACATATTTATTATATAATAAACAAACTAACAGTGAAGAATATGTTAAAGAAAATAATGTAATACAAAATTTATATGAAGGTAATTATAAATTACCTAATTTATCTGATAGAAAATTAAAAGATTTAAAAATTGATATATCAAAAATTAATAATTATATGCCATTATATGATATATTTACTAGTAATTTATATTTAATTAAAAAAGATGATTTATATAATTCAGTATTTCGTTATAATATGAGATTTCCAACTCAAAAATTATTAAATTTATTAGAAAATAAATATGAAGAAAATAAAGAAATAATTAAATCAACTAAAAATAAAAAAAATATTGATCCAATGATTATAAGATTTAATAAAAAATATAAATTAATGAAAGAATTTTTAAGTAATTTTGATTTAGATGTTTATTTAAATACTTATATTAAAGCATTATATGATAATAAATTATTGGGTAAATCTATTACATTATGTTCAAAACCATATTTTATACCATCATTTACACATATTAGACCTTATTATACATTAGATGAAATATTATGTATTGGATTGAACAATAAATTTATTGATGAATCTAAAATTGATAAAGAAAAAGATGATGTTATTATAACAACTAAACAGAAAAATGAAATTTGTGAATTTATACAAAATAATAGTATTAGTTATGAAGAAATTGTTAATCATCATAATTATATTATTAAAAATAATATGATTGGATTAATTCATTTTTATTCTATTCAAGGTTCTTATATTTTTAATGATTATTTAAGAAATAATAATAATAATTATAATTGTAATTTTATTAACAATTTAATCAATTCATTAAATTATTATATTTTTAATTCTCCTCATTTATTACATGATATTTATGTTTATCGTTTTGTTGATAGTAATAATTTTATTAAAGATTTAAAAATTGGTGATACATATACTGATAAAGGTTTTTTATCAACTTCTAAAAGTAATTTTTATAAAGTTGATATTAATAATAATACGTTTGGTTGGTTTTTAATGAAAATTAAAATACCTAAAAAATTTAATGCATTATGTATTGAAACTATATCTAATTTTCCTAAAGAAGAAGAAATTATTATACCAACTAATACAACATTAAAATTAAAATCTAATAATAAAAATAATACTTATTATCATCCTAATAAAGAAATTCAAAAAAAAATTATTTCTGTTTATGAATTTGAAATTGTTAATCAAGAATTTGTTAAATTAAAAACTAATTATAACAATATTATTCCTAATAATAATATTAATATAAAAGATTATAAAAATATTGATACTATTAAAAGTTATTCAAATAGAGATTTAATTATTAATTTTATTGTTAATGAAACTAATGATTTTAATTTATTTAATTTTAATATTGGTAATAAAAAAATAACTTTATGTTGTGAAGAATATAATAGTGTTGATATTTATAAACCTTTTTATGCTATTCAAACTGATAAAGGATTTAATATTTATACATTTGATACAAAACATAATATGTTATTATTTAATATTGAAATTAATGAGGTTGTTATGTTTATAAATTATAATATTAAATTTCTTGATGAAAAATATGTTAATTATTTTAATTCAAATGATTTTATTGATTTTATTTGTAAATTATCATTAAAATTTAATATTCAAAAAGTTATTTATTATTGTGATTATATTTATTGTACAAATATTATTAATAAAAATGATATTTCAACTACTTATAATATTGGTTCTTCTTTTAATTATAATATTTATTCTTATTTGAAATATAATAAAAAGAAATTTAATAATATTAAAGGAGAATATAAACCAATACCTGCTTTTAATTATGAAATGTTAGATATATTAGAAAATATTAATCCTTTAGATATATTAACTAAAAAAAATCATAGATTACAAGATAATATAATATATCAAAATTTTATTAAAGTTTATAAAGAACTTTATCCTAATAAATTAAATTGTAAAGATTTTTATATTTGGTTAGTTGAAAATAAATGTGGATTAATTGATGATTTTATTGAATATTTAGATAAAATCCCTGAATATGAAAATTATAATCCTTTTACTTATGATTATTATATTTTCTTCCCAATGGAATATATGATTGATAATAATATTATTGATAAAAATCCTTATATTAATTTATTTTCTAAAAATGATATTAATAATGAAATTAATAGATTTACAACTAAAAGAATTAGAAGATTTGCAAGAGGTTATAAAAAGAAATATAAAACTAAAAATAAAATGAAAGATGATAAAGTTATTAATATTAATGAAATTTATTAATATATTATTTTCATATTTATATAAATTTATATAAATATTATTATTCAAAATAAATATTATTTATATATATTATTTTATGTCTAATTCAGTTCATACTAAAAATATATTTATACAAAATATTATATTAAATGATAAAACGATTAATAATATTTCTACTTCTACTGATTCTTCTTCTACTACTTATGATAATAATTCTTTAACTACTAAAGGTTATGTTGATAAAAATATGATTTTAAATAATGTTGGAAAAAAAACTAATAATAGAGGAGCAGAAATATTTAATGATTATACTAATAATTATGCATATTCTATTAATACACACGCAGAAGGTGATAGTTGTGTAGCAGGTGTTGAAAATTCTAATATTGTTGGATGTCATGCAGAAGGTACATATACAAAAGCAACTGGTTATTCTTCACATTCTGAAGGTTATGATACTCAAGCAACAGGTTATTATTGTCATTCAGAAGGTTCAGGTGATCATCAAAATAATTTAGGTATTGCATCAGGTGATTCTGCACATTCTGAAGGTTGTTTTACTTTAGCATTAGGTGATTATTCACATAGTGGAGGTTTTCAAACTGTAGCAGATAAAGAATCAATGACAGCAATTGGTAAATATAATATTTATGATTCAACACAACCAAATTTAAATGATAATAAATTATTTGTTGTAGGTAATGGAAATCGTAATTTAAGAAGTGATGCTTTCGTCGTTAAAGATACTGGAGATGTTTTTGCACAAAATAATTTAAATTGTAATAATATTATTTATAATGATTCTAATTATAAAAATGTTAAAGTTTTTGAAATTTATAATTTTATGTTGTTTAATGCAGATATAGAAGATTCAAGTAAATTTATAAATAATGAATTTTATTATTCAATTGATAATAATGAAATAAATGTTTGTGAAGTATTAATGACATTTAAAAAAAATTATGTTTATAAAGCAATAATAAATAATGATAATATTACATTTGAAGAAATTGAATTAAAATTAAATACTATAATTAAATGTTCATTTAATAATACATATTTTTTTTATCATAATATTAATCAAAATATATTAGCACATAATGAAACTTATAATAGTTCTGATATAGATTTTCCAGAAAATTCAATTATATCACATTCAGAAGGAGTATCATGTGCATCTGAATTATATTCACATGCTGAAGGATTAATAACATATGCATCTGGTAATGCTTCACATGCTGAAGGATTTTTAACATCTGCATCTGGAAATGCTTCACACGCAAGTGGTATTGGTACTATTGCAGATCAAGAAAATCAATTTGTATGTGGGTGTTATAATACAAAAAATAATACAAACTCATTATTTGTTGTTGGTAATGGTAATAGTGATAGTAGTAGAAGTGATGCATTTGTTGTTAAAAAATCTGGTGATATTTATATTAAAAATAAAAATATATTTGATTTAATATATCCTATTGGGTCTATTTATATTTCTAAAAATTCAACAAATCCTGCTACTTTATTTGGTGTTGGAACTTGGTCATTAATTAAAGGTAAATTTATTTATGGTGCTGATCCAGATGATTTATCTAATTTTCCTGTTGATGATACTGGTGGAGGTTCTAAACAAATTTCAACATCTAATATTCCTGAACTTACAACATCTTCAAATGGTTCTAGTTCTGCATCTTGGAGTTCTAGAGCTACACAAGGTACTTGGGATAAACAAATATCATCTAGTGGTAATTTTAGTTTAAGTATAAGTCAAGGGCGTGCTTATAATTCTGCTTCTGGTGGTCTTGATGGTGGTGCTCAAAAATTCGATTTATCCCTTTCTAATCATTCACATACTGTAGGCAATTCATCTCCTACAGATTATATGCAACCTTATATTGTTAGATATATATGGGAAAGAACAGCATAATATAAATAATATTATGTATAAAATAATTTATTTTAATAAATTATTATATTATATTATTTTTTACGATAACAAACAAAAACAACTTTAGTAAACATATTATCAATAATTCTATTATTTTTTATATCTAATATTTTTAATTCTTGATAATATTTATTTTTTTCATTATAATTAATTATTCTTTTTTTATCTCCATCTATACGTATAACATTATTTTGTTTATAATCTATTTTATAATAAACAAAATGACTATCAAACTTTTCATTAGAATTACAAATAATAAATGAATGTAGATAATAATTTATATCTTGTATTTTAACATAATAAGGATAAATTATATTAATATTATAATAATTATTAATTATATTAACTACTTGTTTTATTGTTGAATAATAGATATTAACTTTAGAATGTTTAAATATATTAAAAATATTATTACACATAAATAATTCATGAGAATCATACATAGGACAATGAATTAATAAATTGTCAGGTAATATAATAAATTTATCTTCTATAAATTCTGTAAATAATATTTGTTTATTATTTTTAAAAAATATATCTTTTATTTGATTTAAATAATTAATTATATCTTTTTTAAAATAATCTTTATCATTTAATATATTATTAATATATTTATAATTAATATTTAATAAAAAGTTAGTCATAATTGAATTAATTGAAATATATGATGAATTATTTGTTAAATCATAAATATAACCACATAAATTATTTACCTTATTATCTAATTTAAAAAAACATTTTTCACTAAAATAATTATTTTCTAATTTTAATATATCATTAATTACAATTGAAGGATATACTTTAACACCAGGAATACATAATAAATATTTATTATTATATTTATCATTTAAATAATCTCTCACTTCAGGTATTATATTATTTAAAGATTGCTTATTAATATTATCAATAATTATATTTGTAAAATTTCCACCATATATTAATTGATCTGTATTAATAATATCACTATCAATAATATTATTTTTTTCAAAACTTTTTAATCTTTGTGAATTAGTTAATTTATTTAAATTATTCTTATTTTTAATTTGAATTATTTTATTAATATAATCACCATTATTTATAAAAAAATATAATGCTGATTTAAAATAACATTGATAAGTATTAAATAAATATTCATCGTTATATATACTATAATATTTTTTAGTTCTTATTCCTTCTATTTTTAAAATATTTTTAATATTTAATAATTTATTATAATCATTTTCTTCATTATTAAAATTATTATCACAATTAATAAAATCTAATTCACAATGAAATAATGAATTTTTATTATATTCTTTTTCTAATAAATTTTTATGAATTAAATTATTATTATTAATTATATTATCTATAATTATTAATTGATTTTTCATATTATTATTATTAATATCATTAATAAAAAATAAAATATCATTCGTTGTAATTTTTAATTCTAAATATTTATGAATTAAATTATCATATTCTTTAGGTAAATAAAATTTATTTTTATCTATTAATTTATTTAATTCAGTTTGTTTATCTGTATCATTTGTGTTTAATATTATATTTTCAAATTCTAATTCTAATTCTTTTGTAATTTCTGGTTTTAACTTTTTTTTTATTTTTTGTTGTAATATTGGTAAATTCATTTTAAAAAAATATATATTTATATTTAATATAATTTATTTTAATAAATTATTATATAAAAATGAAAAATATTATTTTAAATGATGGTTCATATGATAAAATAGATAAAAAGGAATTAAATAATAATTTTCATTCAACTAATTTAACATTATCACAATTTAAAGAATTTTATGATTATTCTGTTAAAGATTTACCTTTTACTAGAATTGAATTAGATAATTTACCTAAATTACCTTATAGAGAATTAAATATAAATGAAACACGTTCAACAAGACATATAGGACAAAGAAAATTATTATTAAGTGAAATTGAATTTATTTCATTAATGTATAAAAAATATGATTTAAAAGATAAAAAGAAAGTTATTTTATTATATGTTGGTTCTGCTCCTGGTTATCATATTCCTATTTTAGTTAAATTATTTCCTAATTTATATTTTCATCTTTATGATCCAGAACCATATGCTATTAAAGAAGAACCAGAAGCTAAAGCTTCTGCTAAATCTTCACTTTGTGAAGATGAACATAGAAAACATATTAAAATATTTAATGAATATTTTATTAATAAAACTGTTGATAAATATTATAATAAATCTTTAAAAAAACCTTTATTATTTGTTTCTGATATTAGAGACCCATTTTATGATACTTCACGAACTGACCAATTACAAAATGATATGAGATTACAACAGGAATGGGTATTAGGTATTAAACCTTTAGGTGCTATGTTTAAATTTAGATTATTATTTAATGATGATATAACAAAATATTTATATGGTAATTCATATTTACCAGTTTGGGGACCATTAACTACAACTGAAACAAGATTAATTTGTAATAAAGATGATACAAATAATTGGACTAAATTTAAAGATTATTCTAATAAAGACCATGAACAAAGAATGTTTTATTTTAATAATTGTTATAGAATGAATTTGTTTGATCATAATGTTAATAATGTTCCTGGTATTTGTCATTGTTTTGATTGTACTAGTGAAGTTGTTATTATGACTTTATATATGCAAGTTATGAATCCAGATGTTAAAATTACTAATAATTTAATTGGTGATTTGATGAATGAAAATACGGTTATTTGTAAAAAAACATTATATGATGCTAATCCTAATATAGAAGAAAGATTAAAAAATATGCAAAGTAGAAAAAATAAAGGTGATTTATATAATGATAAAGAAGCATATGAAAAATATAAAAAAGAAAATTAAATATTATTAATTATATAATCAATATTATTATTAATATTATTAAAATCATTAATATTATTATTCATATAATTTTTAAATTTAATTTCATTTTGTTTTTTATTATTTTCATTCATTAATAATTTTAATTCTTCATTTTGTTTATATAATTCTTGTCTAAATTGTAATGTTTTTTTAAATATATTATCTTTTGTTGTTAAATCATTATTATTATAATTATTAATATTATTGTTAACAATTGGATTATCAAATTCGTTTATTCTATTTTTATATGCTTCTTCATAATCTCGTTGTCTAATTAATTCTATATTTTTTATATTAATTTGATTTGACATTTTTTATATATTTAAATACATAAAATATAAAATTTAATTAATTTTATTATTATAATAATGAATATAATAAATTTATTAAAAATGGATTTAAATAAATTATGTGGAATAAAACCATATCAAGAAAATACAAATATATCATCAATTAATAATTCAAATATATTTGATGATAATGATGATTATTTTAAAGAAATATTAAAATCAATTAATAAAATTCCTTTACCATCTAAAACAAAAAATAATAATGAAAATAATAATAAATTAATTATTCAAAAAAAAGAATATCATATGAAAAGAATAAATGAATATTATAATAAATTAGATGATGAAACAATTAAAAAAATTATTAATATTATTAATAGAAAATCAAATATTTCTTTAAGATTAATAGAATGGTTTATTTTAAAATATTCTAATAAAATAAATTCATTAGATGATAATAATAAAGATGATTTTATACCAATTAATATTATAAATAGTTATCATATTAAAACTAAATTATATCAAAAAAGATATTTTGATTTATTTCGTCGTCATGATGTATTTATTTATAAATTTAAAAATAGAGATGATTTACAAATGACAACAACAATTTCACAATTAAATTTTTTTCAATGGTTAATTGAAAATAATATTTTTAATTATATTGAAAATCATGTTGATGAATTAAGTAAAATTATGGCTGAATATAATGCAAAGGAGGATGATGAAAGAGATAGAAAAAAAAATATCGAAAATAATAAAAAATAATAATAAAAAAAATATTTTATTTAAATAAAATATTTAAATAAAAAAATAAAAATTTTTTAAAATGTTAATTATTTTATTTTAATCATCTTCAATATCTGATTCTTCTTTTTCAGACTTTTTAGATTGTTTCTTAGTAGTTTTTTTAGATGGTTCTTTCTTTACCTTACTTTGATTTTTTTGTTTTGGTTTTTCTTCTTTTTCTTCTGATTCATTTTCATCAACTTCTGGTTGTTCTTCATTATCATCTGATTCATTATTTTCATCTTCTTCATCACTAGATTTAGTTTTCTTATCATCTTTTTTTACTTTTTCAACTTTAATTTCATTATCTTTTTTTTCAACTTCTTTATTTTCATTATCTTCTTTTTTTACTTTCTTATCAGATTTAATAATTGTTGCAGTTTTTCCCTTATAACAATAAACTTCATTATCATCAACATCATTAATAGAATGAATTTGAATACTTTTAATAAATGTTTTATATCCATATAATTTTGCCATACTATACCAAGAACTAATTTTTACCATCATAGTAATATTATTACCTTTCTTTGTAATTTGATCTAAGAAATCTAAAGTATAAGGTTGATTAATATCAAAATCAATATTTTCATCTTTAGTTAATGATAAATCATTACTTGAAATACTAGTATTTTTATCAAATACTGAAATAGTTTTATTATCACTATCTAATGGTAATTTATATTTAAATACAATATAAGTATTTAATGTATCACCATCTTTTAATATTTGATTTGCTGTTCTTGTTTCTTCTGGATGACTTTTCTTATAAAATGTTGCACTTTGATTAGTTGGTGGTTTACAAATACCTGAAAATTCTTGTTTTTCATTATATGATGCATTATTTGATTCTTTCTTTCCAAATTTCATTAATTTTTCATCAATTTTATTACATATTTTATAAATATGTTCTATTTTTTCATTCTTTGATTGTTTGAAATTTGAAACATTCATTTTAAATGCCATTCTTTGTGCACAATATTCTCCAGACATTGATTTATTATAACTAGGAACACAATTATTTGGTAATGTTAAATTATCAATAATAAGGCAAAATGGTCTAATAACACCTTCAGGATTTTTTTCATTTCCTGGATATCTATAATTAACTGTAGCATAATTTTTTAATCCATCAAATTTATCAATGATTAAATTATTATCAATATCTTCTTCAGTTAAATAATCAATATCACAAGCATAAATTGGCATCTTTTTATATTTTTAACCTTTTAACAAAATATATTATATATAAAATTTAATATTATTATTTTCAATTTTTTATATTTTCAATTTTTTTATTTATTTAAATAAATAAAATAAACTATTTAATCATCATCAGGCATAAAATCATATTCATTATCGAAATCATTTTCAATAATATCATCAATTGCATTATTTTCTTCAATTTCTTCATTAATTACTAAATCATTTTCTGCATTAATAATCATTTCATCATTCATTATTACCTTATTAAAACCTGTTCCTGCATTAATATTTTGTCCGGTCATTACTCTACCAGATATACCTTTAATATTATCTGATTTTTCAAATAATGATGCATTAACTAATGTATTAACTGGTTCTTCAAAACTAATAATATTGCATAATGTAGCATCTGATTTAGTTATACCATTTCTATCAATTGAAATTGGATAACCTTTATAAGTCATAAAATCAATTAATACAGCAATATGATTATAATTAATTTCATTTTGTGTTAATCTTGTAAATTCATCAATTAATGCATATCTTAATGCTTCAATACCATATAATTTATAAATTAAATTCATATCATTAATTAATGTTCTTTCAGCATCAACACCTTTAATTAATCTGATATCATCAATATTAATTCCATCAGTAGTAATAATTTCTTCTTGAATTTGTTTAATATCTTTACCATCAAATTCATATCTATAATTTTTATTATCTTCTTCCATTTCTGAATTAATTGAACTATCTAAAATATTTTCAATTCCATTAATTTTAATTGTATCAATAATATTATCAATAAATAATTGTATGATATTCATATTATAATCACTCATACTAAATCTAATATGAATTATTGGGATATCAATATAATCTTCACTACATTTACATTCACATTCATTAATAATATTATAAATTCTTTTATTTTCTTTATTTTCTTTAATATTTAATTTATTGTCAAATACATTAATAAATTGAGCTAAAATATCTAATAATTTAATATTTCTCATATATAATAAATCTTTATTTAATTTAATTCTAACTAACCAATTACATTTACTATTAACTTTATTAAATGTATTAACAATATTATCTTCTTTTTCAAATTGTTTATTTGGATCATAATAAACATTAATTTCATTTCTTATTTCAATTAATTTAGTTTGATTAATAATAGATTTAATATTTTTAACATATTTAATATTATTAGAATATTCTGGTTTAAATTTAATTGACATACTAGGTGCTTTACCTTTTTTGGTCATACTAATTAATTCTGATAATCTACTAAATCCAGCATTCGCGGCAGTTTTAGAAACAATACCTACTTTATGATGTGCTCTTAAATTAGTTTGTGTAATATTTTCACAAATACTACCACCAGCTAAAATACCAACACTTTCACCAGGTTCAATTAAATTATATAAACTATCATTAATAATTTCATCAAAAATTTCATCTAATGTTTCTTTATCAACTTTATATTTTTCAATAATTTCTTTTGGATTAAATATATCATATAATGAAGCAATAGTTGATAATTTACATAATTTATTACTTTCATATTTTTCTTTTAATGATTTATCTTTTGTTCCATTTAATATAACATTATATTTTTTATTAAAATCTTTAATTTTATTTAAAATATATTCAACATTAATATCACTTTTTACATTATTTTTCTTATTCATCATACTTCTAATTTTTTCATAATTAATACCAATCATAAATTTATAATATGCATTAATATCAATTATTTTAGTATATATTTTAATTTGATTTTCTAATAAGATTTTTCTATATTTAATAATTTTATTATAATATTTATCCATCATTTTATCATTTTTAACATAATAAAATTCTTTTATTTCATCATAATTTTTACCTAAATATCTTATTTTATATGAATATTGTTTAACACTTGATAAACCATTATCAGAATAATTAAATTGAACAATATTATTTACTGCATTTCTAACAGTTAAATCATTACATACTTTAATATCTTCTAATAATTTTGTAATTTTCTTTTCAAAATATCCTGATTCTGCTGTTTTTGTTTGTACAATAATTAATGCTTCTCTTGATACAATAGCATCAAATATAAAATTAGGATATTCCATACCTTGTAAAAATCCTGTTTTAGTAAATCCTCTTTCATCTGGTCCATCAATATCTCTATTAAAATATGGTAATGTTCTTCTCATATCTTTTTTAACAAATCTTGATTTTGTATTACTTTGTGTACCTTGTCCATATAATGCACATGCTTTACAAATAGCAGTTGGATCAATTTTAGATGATGATTTAGATTCCATATAAACATGTAATGCATTACCTTTTCTAAAATTCTTAATAATTAAAGCACCAATATTATCTCTTAAATTACCCATCATATTCATAATAAGAGTTTCAGTAATTTCTGGTTTAGTCATTGTTGGATCATTTTCAGCTTCAGATAATTCAACATTAACTTTTAATAAAGTTGTTTTAATCATTTCTTGAGTTTTATTAGTTAAATCATCATTATAAATAATATCATCTAATGATGATGTAAAACCTCTTAATTCTAAATATTTATTACCTAATTTTTCAATATTATCAAAGAATTTTCTTGCTTCTTCATCATCATATAAATCTAATATTAATCTAATTAATGATTTATTAGAACCACCACCTAACCATTCTTTAGTTAATGAACCTTCTAATAATTCACCATTAACTATTTTAATATTATCACTAATATTTATTTTTTTAGGAATAATAAAACTTATAACTTCTTTACCTGTATATAATTTATTTGTTATATTTTCATATTCTTTAATTTTATCTATAGGAGGTAATATATAACTTAATAAATTCATTACTTGACATCTATTAAATTTATAATCTGTAATTGATAATAAATAAGGACCTGTAATACCATCTAATTTACATCCTACAACAGTTCTAGAATTAGATGCTTTAATTAATAAATTTTGTACTTTAATTAATTGTTCTAATTCAATTCTTGATAATGTTGTTCTTGGAATAAAAATATTCATTTCATCACCATCATAATCTGCATTATATGGATCTGTTACACCTTCATTTAATCGTAATGATGCATATGCAGGATTATTTATAACTTTAACTTTATGGGCCATCATAGAATATTTATGTAATGATGGTTGACGATTAAATAATACAATATCACCATCAATTAAATGTCTTTCTACAATATCTCCCAATTCTAATTCAATATTATTTTTAATAAATTCTAAATCAATTGTTTTATTATAATTAAATCTTTTTGGTTTAATATAATTAGCTCCTGGATAAATATTTTTTCCATTCTTAATATATTCTCGTAATTTATTAATATTATATGGTGTTGTATATTCTGCTATTGTTAATGTTTTAGCTATATGAATTGGTACACCAACTTCACTAACTGAAATACTAGCATCACCAGTTAAAACACTACGACCACAATAATTCACTCTTTTAGCCATTAAATTACCTTGAATTCTTCCTTCTTTACCTTTAATTCTATCAACTAAAGATTTAGTTGGTTGTTTTTTAATTTCATTAACTGGAGCATATTGACTTGAATTATCAATATAAGAAGCTAAAGCAGATTGTAATAATTGAATATTAAATTTAGTATTAATAATATCATTCTTATCATTATGAATAGATTTGTTTAATTCAAAATTATATTTAAATATAGAACTTAATTGTTTTGTTAAATCATCATCTCTAGTTGAATCTTCCATTCTAATACTTGGTCTAATAGCAACAGGTGGAACAGAAAATATTTTATACATTAAATCTTCAGGTCTATTAATTTCAATATTAAAACCTAATAATCTTGCATCTTCATCACTAATATTTTTTAAAATTTTATGTGTTGATAATTGATCTAATTCTAATTTATTTTTTGTATTACCTATTTTCTTTTCTGCAACAAATTCCATTATCAATTCTGATTTATTAATATGAGTTGTAAATTTATATAATGGTGCATTACATCTACTACATAAATTTATTTTACTACAAAATGATTTTGCAATTTCATATTTTTTTTCATTACTCATTCCTTCTTGTCTTTTCTTTAATTCTCTAATTTGTTGTTCATTACCTCGTAATTTTGAACATCTATGACATACACAATTTAATATATCTTTAATTATTGGAAAAAATTCTATATGAAACATAGGTGCTTCTAATCTTATATGACCTGTATGACCAGGACAATATAAACTATTAAAATTACAAGTTGAACACATCAAATTATTATTTGTTGTTCCCATCTTTAAATCAATTAAACCATTCTCTTTTGGTGATTTATTATCATATATATCTGGACTTTCTATTCCTGCACCATTATGATTAAAAACAGAATTATTTAATGCATGTTTATTACCATAAATGTAAAATTTAAATTCATTAATGGATTTCACTGGTTCTATATATGACATAATTATTATTTTGAATTATATTTTATATTTCTTTATATATAATATATCAATTTTTTTATAAATTTAAATTTATAAATATATTATATCATATCAAATTTTAATTCTTCTAATCTTTTAGTTTCATAATCTGGTTCTAAGAAACTCATTTCATCATAATTTGTATTTACATTATTATTTATATTATTATCATCTTTTTCAAATTCTTTTTGTTTTTTTATATTACTAAATCTAACCTTTTTATTCGAATATAATTTACTATATAAAATATATAATATTAATAAAACTACTAATATTGATAAAATTATTATAATTATATTCATATTATTTTATATAATTAAAATTACAATTATATTATAATATATTATAAAAAAATATAATGTTTATTCAATTATTTATAAAAATTTTTTTATATATTCAAACATTTTTTTATTTTATTTATCATAAAATTTTTATATTTAATAATATAATTATATTAGATAAAACTAATAATTATATTTATAATTATAAATTTTTATTTATGTTATATTATCATTTTGGTTGGTTTTATGATATAAATAAAAATAATAATTATAAATGGATTTGTTATTTAAATATTAATGAAAAAATTTATTGTTATGAAATTAATAATTATTGTATTAATTTATTTAAATATTTATTAGAATTATATAATTCTGATAAATATAATGATAATAATGTTAATAATTTTATGTTATTTAAAATAAATGATAATGTTATTAATATATCTAAATATATGAAAAATATTGAAGTATTTAAAATAATTGATTATGAAAAGATAATTAATAATATTAAAGAAAAAGATGAAAATATTAAAATTAATTATTTATCATTTAATAATATGATTTCTAAAGAAGTTAATTATATTGATATTAAAAATAATATTATTAATGAATTATAAAAAAATGATTTTTTATTTATTATTTTATTATTATAATAATAAAATGTCAAAACAAAAACAATATATTAAATTTTATTCTGATGCTAAAAAACCATATAATAAATTATCTAACTTTCATTATATTAAGGAAGGTATTTTATACAATGATTTAAGATATCCATCTGTAGAACATGCTTATCAGGCTAGTAAATTTAATAATGAAAAAGATAAATTAGATTTTACAATGGATGGTAAATATGGTAATGTAAATGGATTTAATTTATTATATAATAAAGATGAAGTTGAAAATAAAAAAATTTATTGGATGCGAAAAGGTAATATTGGTATTTTAGCTAAAATGGGTTGGCAAAAATATCCAAAAGATCATTATACTTATAAAGAATTAGATGATAATGAATGGTTAAAAATATTAAGAGAAAAATATAAAATTAAAAAATATAAAGATTTATTATTATCAACTAATGATGCTATTATTTATGAATTTAAAAGAGGTAAAGATAAAAAATATTCTGCACATATTAATGATAAAGGTGAATTAGAAGGTTCTAATAAATTAGGTGAATGGTTAATGAAAATTAGAGATGAATTAAAAGAATAAAAAAATATTTTTATTTATTAACTAAATCTTGATATTTTTTTAAATTAATCATCCACTCATTATATTTATTATTATCAAATTTATTATTTTCATAAATTTTTAATTCATTTATTCCTTTATAAATATGATAATTTAATATATCACATATTTTATTTAATTGATGTTTAAATTTATTTATTCTTCTATTTACTTTAAAAAATTCTTTTTCTTGGTTTTCACAAATATTTAAAAAATATTCAATATAATCATAACCAAATAAAACTAAATTTGTAGATAAAAATCTATTAATTGGTATTTTATATTTATCTATTGTATTATAATATATATCTAATATATAATATAATGCACCTAAATTTAATTTTAAATTTAAATTATATTGTTTTTTATTTTTATTATATTCATAATTTATTTTTTCAATAAACAATGTTTTATTATTATCATCCATTTTAATAATAAAATCAACATCAATATATAAATTATCTAATTTTAATTCATCATAATAAAATATTTCCTTCATTTTTATTTATAAAATATTTTTAAATATTAAAAAATCATTTTTTTTAATTTAAAAAAATTGAAAATATAATATTTATTATATAAAAATATTAATTAAATAACATTTTTTAATCATGGAATGGTTAGAATGTCCTGCAGTTATGTGTGATTTAGATAATAATTTAATGATTTTTGATAAATGTCCAACATGTGATTTAGTAATGTGTTGGACTACAGGTTGTGATGATATTATAACATGTCCAGTTTGTAAAAAATCATTTGATTTTAAAGCTAAAGAAAAGTATGAAAATTATATTAAAAAACATAATATTTCTAATGATTGATAAAGTTTCTTTATCATTTGAAAAAAATGAAATATTATTATTTGTTTTTTATTTACATAATAATTTAATAATGAATGAAGAAGATAATATTGATAAATTAGATAAATTAGAAAATTTATCAATTAATGATAGTGAAGAAGAAGATGAACCAGATTATGTTAATACATTTGAATATATACAAACAATGAGAGTATTATCAAAACATAATAGATTTTTAACATTTAAAATAATAAATGAAATAGATTATAAATTATTTATTAAATATTTTTATAAAGAAGAATATGATGAAGAAGAATTATTTGATAAATATTTAAATGTTAATGATATATTAAGTAAAAAATTACAAAAAAATATTATTTCAGAAATAAATGCATTTTTAGATTATAAAGATAAAATACATTTAATTTTATTACCAGAATTTATATTTAAAAAATATAATTCTCCTTTTGAAAAAGATAAAAGATTAAAAAAATTAAATAATATGTTTAAATCTGAATTTACTAAAGATGATTTTTATTATATTGATAAATTAGTATTAAAAAGGGTTATATTTAATTTATATATGTATAAATTTAATTTAATAAAATATAAAAATAATAAACCATTTGTAATACCAAAAATATAATAAAATAATATATATTTTTTTATAATTTAATTATATAATTAATGAATAACATACAAATTATAGAAGATAATAAAGAAGAAAACGAAAATATTATAGAAGATAATAATGATGATTTTGATATAAAAATTTTTAAAGAAGTTATTAGAAAACAAAATTTAACATTATTATCACTTAATATTAAAGAATTACAATCTACATTAAATATATATTTAGATTCATTAGAAAAAGTAAATAATAATGAAGAATATTTAATAAATTTATTTAAATTATAATATAAGTTAAATTTTATTAATAATAAATAATTTTATTAATTATTAATATAAAGTATTTAAAAAAGTTTATAATTTTATTATGGATTTTTTAAGTTTAGGTTTTAATATTATTACTATTATTATTACAATAATTGTTTTAATTGTTGCAATTGTTTATATTTCTAAACATGGTAAATCAATCACAAAATTAGAAGAAGATGTTTCAACTAATAAAAAGAATATTTCTGCTATTCCTACTTATACATTACAAAAATTAATTAATGAATTATCTGAAGATGATATTTCAACATTATTAATTAGTTTTGATGATGAAAAAATTAAAAAAGGCATGGATAAAATGGATAAAGACAAATTTTTAGAATTTAAAAATAAACATGATAAATTACATAAATATATGGATGAATTATATGAAAAATATATTAAAGAAGAAGAAAAAAATAAAGATGATAAAGAAAAAGAAGATAAAGAAAAACCAACAGAAAATAATACAGAAAAACCTACTGAAGAAGGAGATAAAGAAAAACCAATAGAAACAACTGAAAAGTTTACTTTAATGTATCCTGCTAATTCTATGTATATTCAAAAGGTTAATTATTTGATTTAATAATTTAATATATTATTTTTAAATATAATATAATTAATTATATATTTATAATTTTCTATAACAAACAAAAACAACTTTAGTAAACATATTATCAATAATTCTATTATTTTTAATATCCAATATTTTATATTCTTCATAATATTTATTTTTTTCTGTAAAATTAATTATTCTTTTTTTATCTCCATCTATTCTAATTATATTATTTTGTTTATAATCTATTTTATAATAAACAAAATGAGAATCAAATTTTTCATTAGAATTACAAATAATAAATGAATGTAAATAATAATTTATATCTTGTATTTTAATATAATAAGGATAAATTATATTAATATTATAATAGTTATTAACTATATTAAATATTTTTTTTATTGTCTTATAAGTAATATTTATTTTTGATTTTTTCATAATATTAAAAATATTATTACTCATTAATAATTCATGAGAATCATATAATGGACAATGAATTAATAAATTATCAGGTAAATTAATAAATTTATCTACTATAAAATCTGTAAATAATAATTGTTGATTATTTTTTATTTGTTGTAATGATTTTATTAATTCATTTTCAAAATAATTAATATCATTTTTAATATATTCTATTGAATGCCAATCAATATTATTAGTTAAAAATTTTATAATAATAGAATTAATTGATAAATAAAATAAATTATTTGTTAAATCATAAATATAACCACATAAATTATTAACTTTATTATCTAATTTAAAAAAACATTTTTTACTAAAATAATTATTTTCTAATTTTAATATATCATTTATTACAATTGAAGGATATACTTTAATACCAGGAATACATAATAAATATTTATTATTATATTTATCATTTAAATAATCTCTAACATCTGAAATTATATTATTATAAATATTTTTATTAATTATAGTATCATTTATATTTTTTATTATAATATCTGATAAATTACCACCATAATTAATATATTTATCTGTATCAAGTGGTGCATTGCACCACTTCATAGCTTCAGCTTTGCTGAAGGTATCAATTATATCACTATTAATATTATCATCTTCTAATTTATTAAGTCTTTCAGATGGTGTAAGATTTATTAATTTAGAATTATTACTTAATTTAATTATTTTATTAATATAATTTCCATTATTTAAAAAAAAATATAATGTAGATTTAAAATAACATTGATAAGTATTAAATAAATAATTATCATTATATATACTATAAAATTTTTTAATTCTTATTGGTGTTATTTTTTTTATAATATTTATTAATTTATTTGTATTATCATCTTCATCAAATTTATTATTACAGTCTATATATTCTAAATAACTATGAAATAATGAATTTTCATTATATTTTTTATCTAATAAATTTTTATGAATTAAATTATTTTCATCAATTATTGAATCAATAATTAATAATTGTTTTTTTATATTTATATCCTTTATATCATTAATAAAACAAAATATATCATTACAATTAATTTTTAATTCTAAATATTTATGTATAATATTATCATATTTATTAGATAAATAAAATTTATTTTTATCAATTATTTTTTGTATTTCATTTATTTTATTTTTATTATTTTCTAAATTATTTAATAAAATATTTTCTAAATCAATTTCTAATTGTTTATTTAATTCTATATTTAATTTATTTTTTAAACCATTTTCTTTTATTATATTTTGTATTTGATTTTCCATATTTAATATAATATATAATAATTTAAGTTTATTATTTTTTATTAATATTTTAATATATTAATATATAAAAATGAATATTGTTAAACAATATAAAAAATGGTCTAATTATATTGATCCAATTACATTAATTCAATCAGTTAAAAAATATTATTGTTTAAATAATGAAAATTGTTGTTTAATTGTTATTGATAATAAAGAATTTCATATAATGGGTAATTTATTAATTAATAAAATTATGAAATATATTATTAAAAAATTAAGAAGTATAATGTTTGATTATAATTATTTTTATACAAGAAATATACCAATTTATATTTTTCTTTTACAAAATGATATTTTATTTAATTTTCTATTAAATGAAACAAATTATAATTTTGATTTATTATTAAATAAAATTGAAATTATAAATGCAGAACGACAAGATAATTTATTTGAAACAATAAATGATAATATTTTATCTTTTGTATATAATAAATATAGTTATATTCCTTTAGATGAATTAAATAAAAAAATAGAATTATTAAAAAATAATCAATTTAAAAATAAATTTATTAATATATCATTAAATAAAAATATTAAATTAAAAAAATATTGTCAAATTAATAATATTAATAAATTTATTCAATATAATTATATTTTTTATAATAAATATTATTTAGATAATGATTATTATTTAAAATTATTATTTTATTATTATGATTTATTAAATAATAATAAATTTGAGGATATTAAATTATTTAATTATTTAGATGTATTTTTATTTACAATTGCTTTATTAAATATTAAATGTAATGATAAATTAAATAATTATATTATTAAATTTTGTAATAAATTAATGATACCTAATAATAATTATTCAATACCATTACATTTTACTTATTATTTATTAAATTATTATTGTGATAAAAATAATTTGAAAATAAAATATAATAATTTTAATATTATTAATATTAATGATATTAATGAAAAAAATAATATTTATGAATTATATAATTTATTTATTTCTAATATTACAAGATCGATAAAATGTATTCGTTATTTTAAAGAGTATAATGATGAAATAAATTATATTGCTAATTATCAAATATTTTTTGATTATATTAAATTTAATAATAAAGATTTATGTAATATTAATAAAAATTTTAATAAATATTTTAAAGATGAATATTATTATGTATCAAATAATTTATTATATTTTAAAGGAAGTTTTAAAGGTATATTAAAAAGTTATATTAAAAATAAAAAATTAGGACAATTTATTATTAATAAATATCAATTTAATATTTTAAATAAATTATTTAATAATATTAATAAAATTAAATATCCTAATGAATTATTAAATTTATTTGATTTATGTTTTTCTACTTATAAAAATACTAATTATGATTATACATATGTTGGTTTAAAATTATTTTTACAAAAAAAATATAATATTAATATTAATAATGATTATTTAACAAATCATATTACAATTTTTAGTAAACAAACTGATAATATATTAAAATCTTTAGAAATATTTATTACTTCTAATCTTATTAAATTTAATGGTAATAGTTATAATATTGATAATTTAAAAGATATATTAAAAACACAAGATTGTATATTTAATATATCATTATATAAAATTAATAATAATGAACATATGGGTCATTCTGCTAAATTATATTTTGATCATAAATATAAAGAAATATATTTTATTATTCCTGAAGGTAATAATATAAATATATATGATTTTATTTATGATAATCTTAATGTTGCATTTAAAGAATTAAATTTTACTTTTATTAAAGATAAATATAAGTTTGATGGATTTCAAGAAATATATAATGTTGGTTATAATTATGAAGAAATTATTGGTTATTGTGTATCAATATCTTTATTCTTATGTCATATGTATTATTTATTAAAAGATGAATTACATAAATATTATAATTCAAATGAAATACATTTTATATTACATAAATTATTATATGATAAAATAACTTATTTAACTCATCTTTCTGGAACAAATAAAAATATGTATATGAAATTTTTTAATAATTATAATTCTTTATTAGGTAATTATAATATTAATAACAATAATGTAGTATCATTTTATACAGCTGTTAATAATGATTTATTTGATTTTAATAATTTTAATGAAAATTATAAAAATATTTGTAAAAAATTAAATAATTAAAAAATTAAAAAATGAAATTTAATTTATTAATTTAATAATATATTTAAATATATTATTTTAATAATAAAAATATGAAAAGTAATTCAATTGTTGATAATATTATTTTTGATAATATCCCAGATATAACATCTTATACAGATGATATTAATCAATATGATGATAATATTAATGATTATAATATTAACAAATCTAAAATATGTGATTATTGGAAATCTATTCCTCAATTTGAACAAAAAAGTGAAGAATGGTTAAATCAAAGAAAAGGTTATATAGGAGGTAGTGAAGCAGGTGCATTTTTAGGTCATAATCATTATGAACCACAATATAAAGCAATAGAAAAGAAATTAATAAATATACCAATTATTAATAAAATTCATACTTATCATGGTAATAAATATGAAGATGTCGCACAATCAATTTATGAATATTGTCGTAATGTTAGAGTTGATAATTATGGATTTTTACCTTATATTTCATTTGATAAAGATTTTAATCCAATTGATAATAAAGATATTATTAATAATAAAATATTATATAATTTAGGTGCATCACCAGATGGTATAACATCTAATTATAAATATGATAGAATACATAAAACAAAAGAAAATGGTATAATGTTAGAAATTAAATGTCCACCTAATAGAAAAATTAATATGGATAAAAATGCAACAATAAAAGAAATTGTTCCAATATATTATTATTATCAAGTTCAACAACAATTAAATGTTTGTAATTTAGATGAATGTGATTTTTTCCAAATTAAAGTTGTTGAATATAATGATACATCAAAATATAAAGCTAGAGAATTATTTAATAAAGATACTAATCCAGATTGTCCATTTAAAACTAAAGATAATAAATTTAAAGGTGCAGTAATTCAAATATTACCTGAATCATTTAAAGGTAAACCAGTTAATAGTGAAAAATTTAATACACCAGAATTAAAATCATTACAACAACAAATTTATGATCAAGCAAAATTTATTATTCCACCTAGATTAGATATGACACCACAACAAATTAAAGAATGGATAATTAGTGTTAAAACACATAATATACCAGATAATATATCAGATTTTGAAAAACAACAATATTATACAATTAAAAAAGGTTATTTATTTCATAAAGTATTTTATTGGAAATTAGACCATGGAAGATGTACAAGAATTAAAAGAAATAAAGAAGAATTTAATGATAATTTAAAAATATATAATCAAATGTGGGAATATGTTAAATTTTTAAGAAATCCAAATAATATTAATCAACATAATACATATATTAATATTTGTAATCATATTAATCAATGTATAGAACAATATAATCAATATCATTATGATTTTAGAGATAAAAATAATTATTTAGAAAAACAAAACAATTTAATAATGGATATATTAAATAAAATGTTTAATAATAATTATGATAATAAAATTGTTCAAAATTCTATTAAAGATTTTAAAAAATATTTTGATGATTTAACAATTTATAAACCTGAATATAAAATTAAATATAATAAAGATAATGAATCAGATTCTGATTCAGATGATGAAATTATTATAATTAGAAAACATTAAATTTTTATTTTATTTAATTATTTAAATAATTAAATAAAAATATTTTTTTAATTTATTTTTTTATTTCTTTTATTAGTTTTATTTGTTTTTTTATTTTCATTTTTAATTTCTTCTTTTTCATTATAAAAATTAATTAATTCTTTTCTTAATTCTTCTAATTCATTTATCCAAATATCTTCAATTGGAGTTTCCATATAAATTCTTCTTTTATCTTCTTTATCTTCACATTCATCACATAATTTATCAAATTTTTCTTTACTTAATTGTGATACCTTAAAATCTAAATATGAATATGATTTTTTACTTTCATCATCTTTATAATTTGAACTTAATTTTTTAAATTTATATTTAATAAATTGTTGTATAATTTCTTCATGTGTTTTATGATGAATTACAATTGTTCCTTCCATATATAATTTCATAAATCTTATTTTCTCTTTTAATATATCTATTTCATTATTTAATATTTTTAAATATTCTTCTTTTCTTCTTACATATGCATCATATCGAATATTATAAAATTCAATTATTATATCATTTGCAGAATCAAATTTATTAAATTTAGTTTTACCATCTTCTACTTCATGTAAATACATATTTAAAGTATGAATTGTATTAATTAAATGTAAATCTTCATATATTTTTTCTTCATCTCTACAATAATCAATAAATTTACTTTTAATAAAATCAACTTCAATATTAATATTATTAGTTCCTGCTAAATTAATATAACTTGATATAAATGGTTCATTAAGATAAGAAGGAACTTTAATTTTTAATTTCTTCTTTTTATCATCTTTATCTTTTTCTTTTATTTTTTTATCTTTCCCTATATCTTCTAATGCACTATAATATCCAGTTTTTGGATCAGTTAAAGATGTAGTCCAACAACCAATAGGTAAAGCTGTAATTCTAATACTAGATGAATTTTTAATATATTCAAATTTACCTTTAGTAATAAAATGATATTTAGATTTTTCCATTGGTGTTATTGTTCCATTAAATCCATAATAATATGGAATTAATTCTTTATGAGGAAATTCATTAAAATTAGTAGCATTTTTAATTAAATATTCTAAATTATCAATTATTTCAAATGGATTAAAACTAGGTATTGTTGTTGAATATCCAGTTCCAATACCAATTGAACCATTAACTAATATCATAGGAATAATTGGATAAAATACTTCTGGTTCAATTTCTTTACCTTCTTCAATTAAATATTTTAATATACAATCATCTTCTGATCTAAATATTTTATTAGTAATATCATTTAAATATGTTGTTGGATATCTTCCAGCGGCATGATCTGCACCACCTTCAGCAAAAGAACCAAAAACACCATTTGGATATAATAAATTAATATTATTACTACCAACAAAATCTTGACCCATTCCAAAAATTGCTTCAGTTAATGATGTTTCACCATGTAAATAATTAGTTCTATCAGAAACTTTAGATGCTAAATTTGCAACTTTAATTGATTTATTTTTATATATTTTATTTTCTAACATTGTAAATAATATTTTTCTTTGTGATGGTTTTAATCCATCTTCTATTCTTGGCACACTTCTTATATTATCATCATTTGAAAAATGTTTAAATTCATTATGAATAAAATCAGATATTTTTACTTTTCCATTATTAATTGTTATTACTGTATTTGGATCATATTCACTTAACCATTCTTTTCTTTGATCTGCCCATTTTTCATCAAATGCTAATATTAATGATTTTTCACTTAATGAAACCTTTTTGACTTCTAATTTTCTTTTATTTTTTACTTTAATATCAACTATATCATTTTCCCAAATATAAGTAATTAACTTTTTATCAAAATCTTTAAAATATCTTGGAATTTCATTTGGAGCACTTGAACCTAAACCTTTATAATATTTAATAGTATATTTATGTGGTTCAGATTTGGGATCATTATACCATTTTTGATATTCTACTTCATTATAAAATATAATATCTTTTTCATTATTTTTATTATTTCCAGTTTTTGGTGATGCAATTTTAATTGGTGTATTCATATATTTACAAAATCCTAATTCTATTAATTCTGGCCATAATGTATGAATAAAATTAACTATTAAACCTCTAATATGATATCCATCTAAATCTTGATCAGTTAATATTAATATATAACCATAATTTAATTGTTTAATAGTATTTTCATTATATTTTACTTTATCTTTTAATCCTAAAATTTGTTTTAATTTTGTAATTTCTGCATTATTACTTATTTGATCAATTGTTGCATTTCTTGTATTTAACATTTTACCTCTTATTGGAAATACACCATAATAATCTGAACCTAATTCATCTCTACCAATCATTGCAAAAGATTTTGCTGAATCACCTTCTGTAATCATTAAACCACATTTAATTGATTCACTAGTTCCTTGTAATTTAGCTGGTTCATATTTTTCAACTGCAATCCTTTTATTAGTTTTCTTTCCATCAGTCTTTTTTAATTTACTTTTATTTTTTAATTCTGATATCCCATTTAATGTATCCATTATATCAGTTTCTTTTAATATCTTATTTATATAAGTATTAAATTGTGCTTTATTAATTGATACATTTACTACTTCATTATTTGAATTATCAGTTTCACTAATTGGACTATCTAAACTACTAATACTATCTTCATTTTCTTCTTTTTTAATTTTTGCACATTTAAATTTATTTTTTAACATAAATTTACATTGTGAATCATAACTTGGATTATCAATATAACAATTCATATAAATACAACAATTATCTCTAATATTTGATAATTGAATATTCTTTTTTATCGTTTCATCTTTAATATTTGTTTTAATCCCATTAAATATTTGTTTTAATATAAAATCAATATGTGTTCCTCCTTCTACTAAATGATTATTAATAAATGATATCGACTTTATTTCATCATTAAATGGTATATAAGCAAATCCAATTTGTATTTGTTTTGATAAATTTAAATTATAAAATTTACTATCTTTTAATTGATATAATGCAATATAATCATTAAATGAATTAATATTTAATAATTCATTATTATAATATATATCACATTTTCGTTTAGCATTACAAACATAAGCCATATCATAAACCATTTTTTTAATTAACATCAAAAAATCATTATTCATATTAAAATGAAACATATCTAAATTAGGTTTAAAACTAATACTAACAAATATATCTTTAGAATTAGTAATTTCTGGTTCTGTTTTTTCTCTCATTGAATTACTAAATGTTTGTTTATATAATTTTTTACCATCAGCACATTTTACTTTAAATTCTGTTGAATAAATATTTGTTAATTTAATACCTAATCCATTAGTTCCATTTGTAATTCTTGCTTTACTTTTATCATAATTTGATGAAGTTAATAAATTACCAAATATTAATTCTGGATTATATACAATATCACCTTCAATAGTTTTAATAAATTCCATTTTACCAGTTTCTTTATTTTTTCTTTTATTAACAATTGGAATACCTTTACTTGAATTATTCCATACTTTAATTTTAAATGGGTCTTTTTTAACTTGTATTTTTATTGTATTACATCCTGTATTAGATAAAAAGTGATCAGATGCATTACTAAATGCTTCATCAATAATTTTATATAATCCATCATTACAAATAAATTCCTTTAATATAAATTTATTAGTATTATCATCAAAGATATATTTTTTACATTTATTATTATTAATAGAACCAATATACATATTGGGTTTATCAATAATATGTTCTAATTGTGTTTTTTGTTCATAAATAACATCTTCTTCTTCACTCATGATAATATTTTCAATATTATATTAAAAATATATTATTTATTATAAATATTTTTAATTCAATTTTTTTATAATGGAAAATATTTTAAAAATATATATAATTATAATATATATATCAAATATTATAATATGAAACTTATTATAAATAAATATTCAATTGTAATAACAGATAATGATAATATTATTTATTTAAATAATACAATAAATTTTAAATCTTATAATGAAATTATAATAAAAAATAATAATTGTAATTTTATTAATAATGATAATTTTATTTATGAAATTTTAAATGATATTAATAAAATAATAATAAGTGAATTAAATAATTTAGAAAATTTAAAAATTATTAACTTAACAAATGTAAATAAAATTATTATCAATAATTGTAATAATTTAAAATTAAATAATATTAATTTAGATAATTTAGATAATTTAAAAGAATTAAGAATTTATTATTAAAAAATAATTTTATTAATAAAATTATTTAAATAAAATATTAAATCTTTATAATCTTAAATATTCTTTTCTAATATTTAATTCATTAACATCCCATATTTCAATATTACCATTTGGTATGTCTCTAATTAAATATAATGGACAAGATTTATTTTGTAATTCTAATATAGCTAATTGTTCAGGATTATATTTCTTTTTTAATTCTTCTGCATTTTTTAATAAAACAATTGAACCTTTTTCTATTTGTGTTGTTCTTGTACCTAATATTCTAGTAAATTCATATTTAGACATAAAATTATTTGTTATTCTTTCATTATTATTAACAATTCTTTTAATAATATTATTATTAGTATTATTAGTTGTTATAATATCTTCAGACATTTCTTTATCTTTTTCTTCTTCATTATCTTCTTCAGGATTTTCATTATTTTCATCATCATCAATATTATCATCATCATCAATATTATCATCATCAGAATTATATTCATAATTTTCTTCATCAGAATTATCATCTTCATTTTCTTCATTATTTTCTTCTTCATTATCATCCTCATTATCTCCTTCTTCTATTTCTTCATTTTCATCAATATCTTCATCACTTTCACCACCATTAATAAAAGATAATTTAGATTTTATTTTTTTTGACATTATTATATAAATTTATATATATTAATATTATTATATTATTATAATTCAATTTTTATTATTAATTTTTTAAATATTAAAAAAATGATTTTAATATAATAATAATTATATATATATATTATAAAATATAAAATAATAAGATAATAATGTCAAATTTGAAATATAAACATTTAAAATTATCTGATTTATATTTTAAATTAATGAATGTAATGTATTATTACCAATATAATTCATTTAATAAACTTATAAATCAAGATATAATGGAATATTTACAAAATACTGATACTACATTTTTTCAAAAGAATGATGAAAATAAAATTATTCGATATTCTTTAGAATTTACTGAAATTCAATGTTCTTTACCTAATACTGATACTATTGCTGAATTATATCCTAGAGAAGCAAGAGATAGTAATTTATCTTATACAGCAGAAATATCAGCTATGGTAAATGAAATTCAAGAAATAACTGATGCAGTAAGTCATATAACACAAAAAACTAAAATTAATAAAGAACCAGTTAAAGTAGTATTAGTAAGAATGCCAATTATGGTAAAAAGTCAATATTGTATTTTAAATAATATTGATAAAGTAATTGATCAACAAAAAGCTAATCAAGAATTAAAAATGGAATGTGATTATGATCCAGGTTGTTATTTTATTATTAATGGTTCTGAAAAAGTTGTTGTATCACAAGAAAAAAGAGTTGTAAATAAACCTGTTATTAGTAAACCAAAAGTTGGTAAACCATATGTTATTAAAATTGATAGTGTTTCACCAATTCACAATGGAATAATGCAAGTAATGAGTTTAAAATATTATCCAAATAATAATTTAATAACTTTACATAATCCATTATTTGAAGAATTTAATATTATTATATTATTTAGAGCAATGGGTATAGAAAGTGATAAAGAAATTATTGATATGTGCACTTTAAATAGTCCAGATAATATTAAATTTAAAATGATACAAATATTATCAAATTGTATTAGAAACTGTATTAATGAAGAAACAGGTGAAAAACTAGATACAAAAGATAAATGTTTAAATTATATGACACAACAATTAAAGAGTGATAATAGAAAATATTCAACTAATTTAACTATTCAATTACAAGAAAAGAAAATGGAAGTTGATAAAAGAATTAAATATTTATTATTACCTCATATTATTAAATCAACTGGTGAAAAAATTAAATTCATTGGTTATATGGTTTTTAAATTATTAAATTGTTATTTAGGTTATTGGCCTTATGATGATATTGATAGTTTAATTAATAAAAGAATTACATTAGTTGGTGATTTATTTTTAGAATTATTTCAACAAAATTTTAAAAAAACTTTAACTGAATTAAAAAATTCTTTTATTAAATTAAGTAATAATGATGGTAAACCTGTTGATATTACTGCTAATATTTCTAAAACTTCTCAAAAAAATCAAAATAAAGCTTTTAGCACAGCATTAAGTATTGGTAAATTTATTTCTAAACCTGGTGTTGCTCAACAATTACCTAGATTAACATTTGAACAAGAACAATTATTATTAAGAGAAGTTGTTTCTCCTAGTAAAAGACAAACATCATCTAGATTATATGAACCTAGAATGTTTCATTATACACAAAATGGTATGTTATGTAGTATGGAAACACCAGAACATAAAGATGTAGGAATGATTAAACATTTAACTATTATTTCTAATTTAACAATCGATCATAAAGAACAAATACCAATTATTAAAGATTTTATTAATAAATATATTCATAATAATATTAATGATATTAGAGTATTTTTAAATGGTGATTGGATCGGTGATTGTTATGTTGATGAATTAAATGATATGTTAAATACTTTAAAAACAGCTAAATTAAATAATAAATTAGAAAAAACAACTTCAATTTCATATAATGATTTAACAAAAGAAGTATTTATTTGGTGTGATAGTGGTAGATTTGTTAGACCAGTTATTACAGTAAAAGATAATAAATCTAGTTTAGATAATATTACAATTGAAGAATTAGATAAATATTTAAAAGATCCAAATAAATATTTAGATGATTTTATGATTGAACATCCTGGTATTATTGAATTTATTGATTGTGATGAACAAAATAATTCTTTAATTGCTGTTTCACCTAAAGATTTAGAACAAAATAATAAAATATTTATTGATGATAATGATGTTGATATTAATAATCATTATAAAGGTATTTTTAAAGTATATGATCATTTAGAAATTCATCCTTCTTTATTATTGGGAGTAAATACTTGTACAGTTCCTTTTGTTAATCATAATAGTGGTGCAAGAACTATTATTCATTATGCACAAGGTAAACAAGGTATGACAGTTTATAATTCTGCTCATAAATATAGATTAGATAAAGCATTTTTATTATATCATCCTCATAAACCATTATTATCAACTCATGCAATGAAATATACATATTATGATGTATTAAGTCCTGGAGAAAATATTATTATTGCAATTTCTGCATTTACTGGATTTAATCAAGATGATGGTTTAATTATTAATAAAGGTGCAATTGATAGAGGATTATTTAATGCTTGTTATTTTGATAAATATATTTCAAAATGTAGTAAAAATTCAGCAAATGGAGAAAATGAGAAATTTACTAAACCTAATCCTGAAATTACTACTGATATGATGAGACATGGAAGTTATGATAAATTAAATAAAGATGGTTATGTTCCAGAAGAAACTATTATTAATAATAATGATGTTATTATTGGTAAAATATCTAGTATATCAAATGTTGAAGATAATAATGGTAAAATTTGGAAAGATAATTCACAAACTTATAAACATTATCTTCCTGCTGTAGTTGATAAAGTATGGAATAATTTACATAATATTGAAGGTTATGAAATTAAAAAAGTTAAAGTTAGAACTCCATTAAAACCTATGGTTGGTGATAAATTCTCTACTAAAACAGCTCAAAAAGGAACTATATGTTTAATTTTAAATCCTGAAGATATGCCTTATACTGAAAATGGTATTGTTCCTGATATTATTTTCCATCCAACAGGTATTTATAATAGATTAACAATTGGATTTTTATTAGAATTATTATTTGGTAAAGTATCTGCAATTGAAGGTCATAGATTTGATGCAACAGGATTTGAAAATTTTAATATTGAACAAATGAGAGATTTATTAACTAAATATGGTTATAGTTCGAGTTGTTGTGAACCTATGTATAATGGTATGACTGGTGAAAAAATGGAAAGTGAAATTTTAATTGCTCCTTTGTATTATTTGAGATTGAAACATTTGGTTGCTGATAAAGTTCATGGAAGATTTGAAGGTCCTAAAACTTCTTTAGTTCATCAACCAGCAGATGGTAGAAGTAGAGATGGAGGTTTAAAGATTGGAACTATGGAAAGAGATGTTTTAGTTGCTCATGGTGTTTCATCATTCTTAAAGGAAAAAATGCTTAATGATTCTGATATATATTCAACTTATGTATGTGGTAATTGTGGTAGTATTGCAACAAGAGTTAAAAAACCTAATCAATCTAAAAATCCTTCTATTAATGATGTTTATATTTGTAATAATTGTAAGAATAATGATAATATCCAAAAAGTTGTTATTCCTTATGCTTTAAAATTAACTTTACAAGAATTACAAGCTATGAATATTGGATGCAAATTAGGTTTAGATGATAATGAAAATATGATTTTAATTAAAGATAATGAATAATTAATAATTAATTAATGAAAATTATTTTTTTATAATATTTTATTAAAATAAAATATTAAATATATGTAAAAATGATAAAAATATTATAATTAATAATAATATAGATAAAAAATGGTTAAAGAAATTGATAATAAAAAAGTTAATAAAACTCGTTCTAATAAAATTAATGATTTTTTTAATTTAACTTTTAATGCTAATTATATTAAAAAATTATTAATTAATGAAATTAATATAAGAAATTATAATATTACTAAAATTAAATGTATTGAAGATAAAGATAATAAAAAAGAAAATAAAGAAATTAATTCTCCTATTTCTATTACTAATTCTTATATTATTATTACTAAATTTATTGAATTATTAATTACTGATATTATTAAAGAAACTATGCCATTTTGTAATAAAGATATTACTGATACAATTTATATTATGACATTTAATGATATAAAAAATGGAATTAATAATTCTGAATTATTAAAAAGTAATTTTTATAGTCAATTATTAGATTATAATGATAAATATACTTATCAATCTGAAGTAATAAGTTTTGAAGCAATTAAAAATTATGTTTTAACAATTAATAAATGTATTAGATTAGAAAATGATGCTTATAGATTTTTAATTTATTTAATTTATTATAATATTTCATTATTTTTAAAAACATCTTATGAAATTATGAAATGTTTTAATAAAACAAAAATTATTTCTAAAATTATTAATGCTAGTTGGAATATTATGTATAAAGATAAATTTTTAAGTCATTTATTAGTTGAAATGGATATATTAATTAAATTAATTGATGATTATAAGATTGAAGAAGAAAAGAAATTAGAAGAAAAGAAAATTGAATTATGTAAAGAATTTTATAATGAAAAGAAAAAATTACCTAATGAAGATGATGTTTATAAAAATTGGAAGATTGGAAAATTTATTATAAATATTAAATTAGGTAAATATGAAGATAAGGAGAAAATTGAAGAAATATTTAAAACTAAAATAGATTTATTTACTGAAGAAGAAAAAAATAAATATTTAAGTAAATTAGAAAAAGATAAAAAATAATTTTTTGAATAAAAAAATTAATATTTTTAAAAATATTAATAATAAATAAAATTTTTATAACAAATTTCTTTTAAATAATTCATTAATTATTTTTAATCTAGATTGTAAAACATTTAATTCTTGTTTATATTCAGAATTATTTATAAATAATTGTTCTTTAAATCTTTTTGAATTAAAATCATTATATGGATGATATCTTGGATATCTTAATCCTAATTGATATTCAATTTGTAAATATGGTTTTTTTATATTTTTTCCATGTATAATAAAACTTTTTTCTATTTCTTGAAATTCTTTTAATTCTTCTTTTAAAAATATAATTCTTTCTTTTATTTTAGAAACATTATAATAAAATTTATCTATTATATCATTAAAATTATCAATATAATAACATTTTAAATTATCATCAATTAATGAATTTTTAATATGTTTTATATGTAATTTATTTTTTATTCTTTTTTGTTTCTTAGATAAAACAGGTTCAAAATTATTTTCATCACAATTATATAATTTATTTAATTCATAATATTTTACACAATTTTTATTATATAAAACTAATGAATCACAATTTTGAATAATTGTATCTTCTATATTTCCATGAATAAGTTTATAACTATTATGAATTATTCTGCAATTTGATTTTTTATATTTTTCATTATATTCAATCTTTCCAGAATTAACAGTTCTAATATGATATGTTATTAATTCATATGAATTACATATATCATATTTATTATTTTTTTTATTAATTATTGTTTTATTCATCATATAATTATTTTCTTCATTTTTTTTAATATATTCACTATATTTATTCTTTGTTATAATATTAAATTTATCAATTAAACTATTTATTTTAGTTAATTCAATATTTACAGGAAAATAAATATTATAACAAAATTTTTGTTCATTTTGTGAATTATTATTAAAAGTTAATGCATAATCTGATGGAAGATATAATATAGATTGTAAATTATTAATAATTTCATTAATCAATTCTGGTTGATTTCTTGGAATATCTCTTATTTTGAAAAACATTCTAACATTTTTTTGAACTAATTCTTCATATAAAACATATGAAAAATTATAATTCAATGTATGAACTAAAATTATTTGTAATAATTTAATATATTCTTCTAATTCTATTTTACATCTATAAAAATATCCAGTTGAATTAATAAGATTACAAAAAATCATTTTAAAATAATTTTTATCTTAATAAAAAGCAATTAATTTTAAATATTATAATTAAATATTCAATTTTTTATAATATAATTATATAATTATATAATAAAATGTTAAGTTTAATAGAAATATTAAATAACTGTAAATATATAATTCATAATGAATATTGGATATATTTTAAATTTCAATATGAAAATAAATATTATATGATAAAAATAAATTATAATGATGAAAATGATAATGAATTTATTAAATCTAGTCTTGTTTATAATTTTCTTTTGCCAGAAACAAAAAATATATATAATATTAATTCAATATCTAGAAATAATGTTTATTATACTTTTGATATTGAAAAAAGAGTTCATAAATTATTAAATAATATAAATGGTGAAGATATTAATAAAAATAAAATTCAAATATGCCCTAAAATGTATAATAATGGTATTATAACTGATAAAAAATTAATAAGATTAATATATGATATTATTAAAAAATATATCAAAAGTCAAAGTTTACATTTACAATTTATTCATGAATTTAAATATATTATATTTGATTATTATGAATGTATGACATTACAAGATTATATTTTTAATAATAATTATATATCAATTGATACTAATAAATTTGAAGAAATACATACTTATATTTTTTATTTAATATATTATTTTTATTTAATTCATAAACAATATGATTTATATCATAATAATTTATATTTTGAAAATATATTATTAAGTTATGATTATGAATATGATAAAAATAAAATTAAATATAGAGAAATAAAAATTAATAATAAAATTTATAAAGTTAAAATTTATCCATATATTCCTATTATTATTCATTTTGGATATAGTTCAATATTTAATAAAGAAATTTATAGTAAGTATCTATGGTTTTTATCTTTATATAATGTAGAAGTTAAAAATAAAAAATTTGTTATTGATAAAAAATATAATATATTTATGAATTTTATTAAATTTATTGATGAATTTGTTATAAATATTAATTATAATGATATTGATAATTATGTTAATTATTTTAATAAATATAAATTAAATAAATTAAGTAATATATTTAAATCAAGAAAAGAATATATTGAATTATATAATAAATATTTAATTAATAATAAAAATATTATTATTACAAAAAAGATTGATGAATATATTTATGATAATATATTATCAACATTAAATAATGATGATTTACTAAAATTTATTGAAAGATTTAAAAAATAAAAAAAAATGAATTTATAATATATTTTAATTTATTATAAGATTAAATATAATAAAATATAATAATTTAGTTAAAATTCAATTATATAATAATGATGAATTAATTGATAATATATATTAATTCATTAATATATAATGATTCATTTTGGAATTCAGAAGATAATTATTATTCAATATAAATTTATAAAAGAATATTTATAACATTAACAAATAATAATTATCCATTTAATAAAATTAAAATTTATCATTTTGGAAATATTAATATTTTTAAAAAATGTGATAATAATACTTATGAATATAAATAGATATAATGATGGAATATATAATATAGATGAAATAAATTTAAAAAGAACTAATATTATTAATTGTATTTATTTTAAAGATGTATTTGAAGTATATATTTATGATTTAATAACTCAATATTATACTGAACAAAATGAAGATATTATTAAATATTCGAATAATCATTTAAATAATGATAATAATTTATTTAAAAGAAAAATAAATTATTAAATTATTTTTTTTATTTATCTTTATTTATCTTTATTAAATATATAAAAAATGAATAATAATTATGGTGGTAGTATTTACGGGTCTAATAATGGAATTTATGACCCAAATTCTGATTTTTATAAATTTAATAAACATGCAATGATGAAATTTAAACAATTATCTTCTAATAATCATATTAATACTTATGAATATAATCCTAAAATATTAGATTTTGATGGATATGAAAAAATACGTGAAGATGATAAATATCCTTATCATCCATATACTAAGGATGGACAAGATAAAATTACAACATCATTAAATATTTGTTTAGGTGAAAATGATAATGATTGTTATGATGTAATAAGAAATTTAAGTTATTATGAACCAGTAGCACGAGCATTTTTTAGTAAACAAAATGTTAAATTAATGCAATGTAAAATTAAACAAAGTGTTTATAATGAAACAAAAGGAAAAGTTATATTAGAAGAAGATTTAGATGAAAGTGATTTATTAATTGCAATGAGAGCATTATATTTACAAGAAGGACGATTTTTACCAGATAAAGTAGATAAAATAGACCATCAAGTAAAAAGATTAGATTTAAAAGTTATTAATTATATTGTTCCTGATATTATTACTAATATTAAACAACAATATTATTATATTAAAGAAATTAATTCACCAATTAAACCAATTGATAGACCAATTAATGATAGTGTAAAAGGCCGTAAATTATTACAATCTACATTCTTAGAATGGAGAAATTAAACATTATATTAACAAATAATATATTTAAATATATTATAATAATTATCTAAATTATGTTTTTTCAACATAACAAACTAAACAAATTTTATAATAATTTATATTATCAAAATAATCATTAATATAAGGTTGATTTAATACAATTTTTACATTTGAAGTTTCATCATTTAATAAATCATAATTTTGAGTAATATAATTATTATTTAGAAATACATTCATTTCATTAATCATAAATGATTTATTATTTTTATTATAATATAATTCATTATTAATATTATTAAAAAATCGTTGTTTAGAACCATCATATCTAATTATATTAGTTATATTATATTTATCATCATATTCTATTTTAAAATATACACAATGAAAAGATAAACCACCTTCTTTATATTCAATTAATATAAATGATTGTAAATAATAATTATTAATAAAAAAATCATATTGATATTTTAAATTATATTTTTTTATAAATTTTAAATTATTACTTGATTTAATATTTATATCTGATATTTTAGTTCTTTTATTTTTTAATATATTAAATGAATTATAACATAATGGATCATTTATTGTACAAGCAAATAATAATGATTTATTTTTTGTTTTATTTATAATATAATCATTAATATAATCATTTAAATAATTAATACAAAATCTATTATCTAATATTTTATTTATATATTCTTTATCATAAGTATCTAAAAATATATTATCAGATAATGAAATAATATAATAATAATTATCCATAAATGAATAAATTTTAAATATTTGACTAAAATTATTATTTAAAAAATATAATAAATATTGCAATATAATATGAGGATAATATTTAATTCCTGGTAATCCAATTAAATATTGTTCATTTGTAATTGTTTGAAATAATTCTATTATTTTTATAATATCTAAATCATCATTCGATAATAAATTCCATAATTCATTCCCTCCATATAATAATAATTCATTTGGATGATAATATCCACCTTTCATGATTTTTAAACTATCGGTATCTATATTTGTTAATTTTAAAAAATATGGATGATTAATTATCATATTAACAGCACTTTTAAAATAACAAAAATAAGATAAAATAATAAATTTATTATTATATCCTTTTAAATGAACTAATTTATATTTTCTTGTTTTTTCAATATAATCTTTTTTTATATCTTCAATATTTTTTTCATTATATAAAATAATATCATTTAATGGAATAACTTTATATTTATTATTTGTAATATAATAATATTGATGTCGAAATAATTCTATATTATTAATTTTTATATTTTTTGGATTAGCATTTATTAAATATTCATTAAATGTTTTAATATTATTTAATAATAAAATATCATTCATTATATCTTTCATCATTATTTCATAAATATTATAATTTGTTATATTATATTGTATTAAATCTAAAATAATTTCAAAAATATTATAATTTTCATTATTAAATAATATTTTATTATAATTATTTAAATGTTTTAATAATTTTTTAATATTATAATTTTTAATATTAATAAAATAATTTAATAAAATATCTAATTTATCATTAAATTTATAATTTATTGTTTGTTTATAAATATTATTTAAATCACTTATAATTTTATTCATATTTAATATTAATATATAATATAATTGTAAAAAAATTAAATATTATCTAATTCATTTTTAATATCATTAAAATTAAATATTGTATTTAATTCTATTCTATTTTCTAATCTATCAATATAATATTTTATTAATGATATAAAATTATTAAATTCTTCATTTAATAAATAATATTTAAATATTTCATATAATTCTTTATTTTCTTTTATATTATCTTTTTCATTATAATCTTCATCATTATTAAATTTAAATTTAATAATATATTTTAATTTCATTTTTAATTTATTAATATTTAATAAAATAATATTTAAATCTTACATTAATTCATAATATTTATAATATATTTCATTTATTTTATTATCACATAATTTTATTAAATATTTTAAAAGTTAATATAATATATATTATTATGAATAAATTACAAGAAATAAAAAATCAAATATTTAAATTAAAAACATATTATAACACATATAATAATCCAAAATATTATGATGAAATAAATAATATTCAAAATTATTTATTAAATTTAAAGTTAGATAATAATGAAAAATATATTTTTTTTAATTTATTATTTGAATATAAAATAAATAAATATTTTAATGTATTGTTTAATGATTTAAAATATAAATATAATTTATTTTCTTATAATAAATCATATGATATTTATGTACATGATTATTTATATTATAAAATATATTATAATTGTGAAATATATTATGATAATATTATATCTATTGATGATAGAATAAAAAAATATCAAATAACAAAATTTAAAAAAACAAAATATATAATTGATGAATTATTAAAAATTAATGATTTTATTGATAATACAGATTTTTTAAATCAAATATTTAATAGTAAAATTATATATTTAAATAATAATGGTAAATTTATTTATAATGAATATAATCATACTTATGAAAAACTTAATATAAATAAAAAAATACGATATCCTTTTCCATTAACACAATATTATGATAATAATATTATAAATGTATATCAATGTTGGATAAAATCTGCAATAAATTTTTTTGTTAATAATGGTAATTTTTTACAACAATTTATGATTTTTGATAAAGGACAAAATAATAAAATGGTAATAATAAATATTGATAATGATATAAAAGATAATTTAATATTACAAGATAATAATATTAATTATAATATTTTATCAGATGTAATAGAAACAGAATCTTTAAAAGGAGGTAATAATAATGATATTTATAATTTATTTCAAAATATGTTTATTGATATGAATAAAGAGTTAAATATAGAAAATTATTATATATTAATAAAACGATTATTAAATGAAAAATTAAATAATAAATATTATTTAGGAATATCAGGATATAAAATGTATCCTTTTTATGTAATTCAAGATATATTAATGTTATTAGATGATGAATTTACTAATAATTGTATTATAGAATATAAAAATAGTAATTTTAAAACATATATTTATGATTGTAATATTAATTATTTTTTAAATGATTTAGAATTATTTCATGATAATCAATATTTACAAAATATTAATATTAATGATTTAGATTATAATAAATTAAAAACATATAAAAATAAATTAAATGATTATGATGAAACTGAACATCCTTTATATAATAATAAATTATCATTAATAAATTTTATTATAAAAGATAATAAATATTATTTTGATGATAATATTTTAAATTATATTCAAAATCTTAAAAATACTCCTAATAATTTATTAATTGCTTGTCCAATTCATGATTTATTAGGTTGTTATTTTTTAAATAATAAAAATAATTTTTGTAAATGGGATTATGATATTATAAAATATAATATTAATTTTTTATATAATTTATATGATATAAGAATTTTTTATCCATATAATATTGAATATAATAAAATTAATTATTATTTACATTCTTTTATTATTGTTGTTAATAATGATGATGTTGATACCCATTTTATATATTATAAAGTTAATGTAATGAATAAAAATAAATTAAATATTATAAATCCTGATTTATTAAGATTTGACACACAAAAACATAGATTAAATAATAAAACTATTAATAAATTAAAAGATAATAATTTTATAAAAATAGAATATAATAATATTTATAATATTAAAGGAATATTTGATAATTTAAATTATAAAGTTGTATTTTGTTATTATAAAAAAATTATTAATAAATAATATTTGTTTATATATTAAATATTATCTAATTCATTTTTAATATCATTAAAATTAAATATTGTATTTAATTCTATTCCATTTTCTAATCCATCAATATAATATTTTATTGATGATATAAAATTATTAAATTCTTCATTTAATAAATAATATTTAAATGTTTCATATAATTCTTTATCTTCTTCTATTTTATCTTTTTCTTTATAATCTTCATCATTATTAAATTTAAATTTAATAATATTTTTTAATTTTATTTTTAATTTATTAATTTTATTTTCTAATATTAATTTAATTTCATTTAATTTATTTATTAATTCTTTTAATTGATTTTCAGTATTAAATTCATAAAATGTTTTATCAATTATATTTATTAAATTAATAATTTCATTTATATTATAATATTTTTCAAATTTATTAATATTTAATAAAATAATATTTAAATCTTCCATTAAATCATAATATTTATAATATATTTCATTTATTTTATTTTGACATAATTTTATTAAATATTTTAATATATTATAATTAATTATAATATTTCGTAATTTATTTAATAATTGTTTTGATTTTATAAAATTATCCATTTTTATTATTATAATAAATTATTATAAAAAAATCAATTTTTATATTATTAAAGTATTATAATCATCATCTAAATTATTATAAATTGATATTATTGAATTAATATAATTATTAAAATTTTCATTTAGTTTTTATTATATTTAATTGTCAATTTATTTACATCTATTAATATTTTTAATGTATTATCATTATATGAAATTCATTTAGATTTAATATATTTATTAATATTTTTATTTGTTATAATTAATTCTTCCATAATATATTAAAATATATTATAATAAAAAATATTAAAAAATCAATTTTAAAAAAATGAAATATAAAATATATTAAATTCATTAAAAATAAATTAATAAAAAAAATAAAATATGACAATAATTAATTTTATTAATAAATATATTGAATATGATGATAAAAAAATTAATATTATTAATATGATTAATGAATTAAATAATAAAAATATTAATATTTTTATTATTACATTTATTATTACTCCAAAAAGATTATTCATTATGGTTAATAAAAAATTATATAAATGTATTAAATTTAATGATATATATGAACAATGTAATATGATTGGTAATTTAGATTATTTTTTAAATATTAGATTTAATTATATTATTATAAGTAATATTCCTTGTAATAAACTCAGAGATCGTAATAATATATATCTTTATAATTATATTGATACTAATAATTTAAAAAAATATGTTTTTATTTAATTTTTATTTTTTAAATTATTTTAAATGTAATAACAGAATAAGGTTTAATAATTAAATTTATAATCTTATTATTTTTTTCTTTATAAATATGAAATTTATTATCAGAATATTCTATTGAATTTCCATAATCAATATTTTTATCTAATATAAATGAATTATTTATTTGATAATCACGATATAAATATGCAATTCTATAATAAAATATTACATCTTCATCAGTATTATTTAAATATTCTTTTAATATAATATAATGGTTCCATTTTTTATTATAAAATAAAAAATAATATAATAATAAAAAAATAATAAAAAAATCAATTTTTTTAATATATTTTAATGAAATTTACATAAATTAATTTTAGTAAAATTATCATAATAAAATTCTTTATATCTATTATTATAAGTTTCTTTATTAAGATTTATATTTAAAATATAATTATCTAATGAATTAAAATATTTTAATTGTTTATATTTACAAAGGTCAATTGTTTTTAATGATTTAGAACATAATAAATTATTTGAACAATCAATATATTTAATATTATTACAATTAATAATATTTAAATCCATTATTTGATTACATGAACAAATAATTTTTTCTAAATTAGGGCAATTATTAATTAATAAATATTTTATCTGATTATTATTAATATTTATAATTCTTAATGAATTACAATTATTAATTATTAAATATTTTATTTTTGTATTATTAATATTAATATATTTTAAATCAGTCATATTATTAAATGATATTCTTTTTAAATTATTATAATTTATTAAATTATTTTCTGTTATTTTATAGGTAAATATTATTATATTTTTAATATTATTAAATTCTATTTTATTTAATAATACATTTTGGATTTCTAATGAATATGTTTCAGTATAATTATTAATATTATTAAGTAAAAATATACAATTAGGAAAGCCTAAACTACTAAAATTTAATAATTTATTACTTAAATATTTTATTTGTTCTAAATTATTAATACTAATATCACATTTAATATTATTATAAATATTATAATTTATTTTATTATTATATGTATTATAAATATTATTTAATAATAAATTAAATTCATCTTTATTACATTTATTATTATTAAATCTATTTATAATATTATAATTACAATAATTATTATTTAAATTACTATTTGGTATATTAGTATATTTTATTTGATTATATCTTATTTTATTATAATAAGTTTGATTAGTAGATTGATTATTATTTTGTAATTGAATTTGTTGTTTATTAGATTTTTCTATTTTAGGTGATAACCTACTAGGAATAAAATCTTTAATATTATCAGTATCTATAATTTTAATATCCATGTTGTAATATTATTATAATTAATATTTAAAAAATCATTTTTTAAGAATATATATTTAAATTAATATTTTATTTATTTAAATAAATAAAATTTTTATATTTTTATTTTTTATTATATTATATTTATTTAATGTTTAGCAAAGATATAAACAACACCATTTGTAGAAATAAATGACATAGCTTCATTTTTCTCAATAAGAGAAATAGGTTCTAATTTAGCTCCAGAATTATCATAAACAATACCAGCTTTAGAAGGATTATAATAATAAACTTGTGAATCATCAAAGATAATAGCAGAAGTATTACCAGCAATGCTAATATCATCAACTTTAATTGATTCAGTTAAAACACAAGATCTTAAGCTGAAAACATCACCATTAATATTAATATCTTCATTAGCATAAACTGGTCTTTGGTTCAATTTTTGAGTATCAGAGAAGATATAAGGTAATGAATTAACCATATAATTACCTTTATAACCAAATTGATCATGTCTATTCATTAATCTTTCTTCAATATCACGAGATTTATATTCATCATCAATTTGAATAGTATTATAATTTCTATTAACATAGAAGAAAATAACACCTTCAGATTTAATAATCTTTTGTTCATATGAAACAGGAGTCATATTAGAAGATTTAGAAAACCATTGAGATGAAGTTAAATTATCAGATAAATGGATATCATAATTAACTGAATCATCAGTTGGTAATCTAACATTGATAATAGAAACAATATTAACTAATTTTTTATTTTCAACAGTTTTTTGTTTGAATAAATGATCATCAAACATTTTATATCTATCTTCAGTCTTGATAATTCTAACAACTGATGGTTTGAATGAGAAAGCATTCAAAATTCTTCTTAAAACATTACCACAATCTTGAGTAAATGCCATATCAGGAGCATCAAAGATATTAACTGGATATTTAGTAATCAATTTATTAAATTCATTATTATCAAATTTAAAGTATTTACCAGTTCTTAAGTAAATAATACCTTCCCAGATTTTAGCTTGGAGTTTTGCACGAATATACAAATCTTCAAATGGAGTCATTTTAGAATAAGCCAATTGATTTTTATCAGTTGCAATATCTTCATACAAAATTCTATTTGGATAATCTTTAATTGGTTTTCCAGTGTATAATGAATTAACAATACCAGCAATGTTAGTCATAACAAATCTTTCTTCAATAGCTTCAATCTTAGGAATAAACATAGCAGCCAAAATAGGATGGACATAATTTAAATTATCATCATAATGTTCATTGTATTTACCAGTCAAAGTAGGATAATCACAAGAATGATAAGTCAAAGATTGAACTTTAACTTTTTGGTTCAAAGTTAATAATTGTTGATAGAAAGTAAGAATCTTCTTTAAGTATGCTTCATCAGAAGCAGAATATGCTAAACTGACAGGCTTTTTAACTTCATAACCTAAAGCTTTACCCATAGGTGTTTGTTCTTCAATAAAGAATTCATTATTATATTTACCAACATTATCACGTTTAATCAAATTCATAAATAAATGGAATTCAGGATCAGACAAATGATACTTTTGAGCATATTGTTGTGCTTTCTTGATAATCTTTGGTAAATCTAAATATTGGTATTTAGATAATAATCTTTCTTTAAACAATCTGGCGTGTTTATCAATGGCTTCATATCTCTTAGTGAAATATTTATAAGCCTTTCTAACAAGCTTATCATTGTCTTTATACAAATCTTTAAGCTTCTTTAAGATATCTTGTTCTTTTAAGATATCTTCACTTTTGAACAAACTATTAACTAATGATTCTGTTTTACCAGAAACATCGGAGCGACTATCGTCAACATATTTTTTAACTTGGATCTTTCTAGACATGTTTATAAGTTAAGATTTTTAATTTATATTATAAAATCATAAAAAAAAATATTTATATTAAAATAAATATTATCAGTAAAAAATAAAAAATATATTTTTTTATTTATTTTTTTTATTATTCAATTGATGGAAATAAATAACTATACATCTTCTTACTTAATTTTAATTCATTATTTGATAATTTATTTATTTTTAATATCTTTTCTATTAATTGAATATTTAAATTATATGTTTTTATTAAATCTTTTGTTATTTTTGTTATTTTTATTCTATTTATATTTATTGAATTTTGTGATGATTTTGTTATTAAATAATATATTAATTCATTTAAATATATATAATATGTAATATCTATTAAATTAATATTCTCATATATTGTATCTATTTGTTTAGTATTTATTCTTTGAATTGATGATTTATTCATATCAATAGGATATTTTATAAATGGATTAAATGGATATTTTGTTTCTAATAATGTTAAATAATATGAAGGTAATATACATGAAAAAAATCCATATATTTTATTTAAATCCCATTTTTGATAATTAAATATATATGTATCATATAAATTACTATATACAAAACATTTAGATAATTTTAATGTTATTTTATTTAAATATTTCATTTTAGTTTTATCATTTTTATAATCATTTTCATATTGAATAACTTTATTCATATATTGTTCTTCCATAACTAAAGGATTGTTTGTTTTATCATGATTAAATAATTCATAACTTTCATTTAATCCATTAAATTTTGTTAATAACTTATAATTTGTTTGAATTAATGAATCTTTATTATTATTCATTATTGAATCTTTTTTAAATTCTTCCATATTTTTTGTTGTTATTATATTATCTTCACAATATGTATTTAATAAATCATATAATAATGTATTTACTTTATTTAAATTATAATTACTTAATTCTATAATTAAATCTATAATTTTATTTTTTGTTTTATCAATAATATTATTATCTTTAAAATTATATTTAATATAATTTGTTATTTCTTTTGTTGATAATTGATTAATACTTATTGAATATGTTTTCTTTTTTAATATATTTAATAATTTACTATGTGATGAATCTAATACTAATATAATTGGATATATATTATTATTACAATTAACAATTTCTTTTATTACTTCTTTATAATTATGAAAATTATAAATATTATTTTGATTTATTATCATTATTTTTTGTTTATCATCTGTATCAAATGTTAATTGATTAAAATATTGATATAAAAATATTGTATAATTATTATTTTTTAATAATAAATCTAATTCTGTTTGTTTTATATAACATAATTTATATTGATTTAAATTATTAAATGCTGTATCAATAATTATATTCTTTTGTATTTCATCATCACCATATAATAATAAAATATTCATCATATCTTTTTTATTTTTCTTTTTATTATTTGTCATAAATACATTTATCCAATCCTTTATTTCTTGAATATTTTCATTCATTTTTTACAAATAATATATAATTTAATATAATTTAATTTATTTATTAATAATTCATTTTTTTATCTTTTTTTTATTTATTTATTTTTTTTTATAATTATTCTATTTTTTAATAATATAATATATAATATAAAATGAGTTTGTTAAAGTGTTTAATTTATGGTTTGATTATTGCCATTTTGGTAATTATCATTATTAAATTATTTTCTTCTGTAAAAGAAAACTTTGATGAAGTTATTAAGAATGATACTGAAGATGATAAAATGCCAGCTCCTGCTGATGTTGAATTAAATAAAGATGAAAAGGTTAAAACTGAAATTCAAGTTATTCCTGAAGAAAAAGGTGTAATTTCTTCTGTTATTGATACTGTTAAAGATAAATTAACTTCTAAAGATGAAGTTGAAGAACCAATTCCTGCAACTCAACCTGATGATAAACAAGAAGATATTCAAATCTTACCTAAATTTATGGATACTGTTTCTTCTACTGTTATGGATGCTCCTAAAATGATTCCTGAAAATGCTTATTCTCCTTGGGCTAATGTTTATATGAATGATGATGGTGATTCTTCTTTTATGATCGATTTAGGTGATGGTCCAGATAATAAAGATGGTGGTTCTGGTAGATTCTCAGAACGTTCTCCTGCTTGCTGTTCTGCTCAATATCCTATTCCTTTCCAAGTTAAAGTTAATGATAAAATTATGAAAAATAAGGATAATTATGTTCCTAATCCTTATATGGGAAATAATAATTGGGAAAATGCTGGTTGCACTTGTATGACTAGAGAAAATGCTATTAAATTAGCTAAAAGAGGTTATAATGCTTAAATATTAAATTATTTTAATAATATTTTTAAATATATTATTTACATAAATAATTTTTTATGTTTATTAAATAATAAATAACATATAAAATATATTGTATTTTTTATTTTCTCTTTAATTATTTTATAATAATATATTATTAATATATATTTTTAAAAAATCAATTTATTATATAATATAAATAATAATGTCTCAAAATGTTCAATATATGAATTATTTAGATTATTTGATTAGAGTAGAAAATCAACAATTAATTACTGATGAAATTAAAGTTAATAAATTAATTTTTAACAATAATCCAAATTATAGTTTAACATCATCAACTCAATCATCAAATGAAACAGATGATCAAACTATTACTACTAAAAAATATGTTGAAGATAATTATATTAATAAATCTTCTGGGGATTTGGTTGGTCAATTTTATAAAGTTGGTGATGATATTAAAGGTGAAATATTTAATGATTATGAACATAATATTGCTTCTGGTAATTTTTCTCATGCATCAGGTCAAGGAACCTATGCTGATCAGGATAATATGACTGTTGTTGGACAATTTAATAAAAATACTAATAATGATAATAAATTATTTGTTGTTGGTAATGGTTCAGATAATGATAATAGAAATGATGCATTTATTGTTTATAATACAGGTAAAGTATATGCAAACGTATTTTCAACACTTGGTTCAGATTATGCAGAATTATTTGAAGTATATGATGAATCAATACCAATTAAAAATTATGAATATAAATTTATTACATTAAAAGGTGATAAAGCTAAAATTGCTAATCATGATGATTATATATTAGGTGTTTATTCTTGTCAACCTGCTATATTAGGTAATAGTCCAATTAATAATTTTAAAAATAAATATATTCCTGTTGGATTAATTGGTAAATTAATTGTTTATGATTATGGTAAATGTAATGTTGATGATTTTTGTAAAGTAGGATTTAATGGTTGTGCTATACCTTATGATAAATATATTGATAATGATATTTCACATTATAGAGTTATTAAACGATATGATGAAAATAAAATTGTTATCATTTTTAAATAAAAATAATTTATTAAAATAAATTATTAAAAAAAATTATTTAAACATAATTAAGATTTTATTATTATCAATTCTTTTCATTACTCTATAATGTGGTATATCACCATCAGATTTATTATAAGGAATTGCATAACCATCTTTATCAACTTTACAATAAGAATTAGATTTACAAGTATTATTATCAATAACAACTAAACGACCTAATAAACCAACTTGGATATTCTTTTTATCATTTAAATCATTTAAATTATAATTACCAATAATACCAGGTTTTAATGAATAAATACCTAAAATATAATCATCTTCATTTGATGCAATTTTAACTTTATCATCAATTAATGTAATAAATTTATATTCATAATCTTTAATTGGTATTGATTCGTCATATACTTCAAATAATTCTGCATAATCTGCATTTTGTGTTGTAAATACTGGACTATATGTTTTACCATCTTGATAAATTCTTAATAATGTATTTGGTGTTGTATTATCATCAATAAATTCAACATAATCATTATCCACACTTGAAACTGTATTATCAACAAATTTCATTTTAATATGATTTGGATTAGTTGATGATGATGTTGTAAATGCACTAATACCTCCATTAGTATAAATAACATTATTAAATGTATTAGATGTTCCTGAAAATGTATTATTTCCAGATAATTTAGCATAATTATCATCAATATATTTACAACAATAAATATCACTTGTTGATGTTGAACTACTAGTATTTTTAACTGATGATGTATTAATTTTATTATTTAATTGTGTATTAATATATGTACAAGCATAAATATCACTATTAGATGTTGAAGAACTTGTTTTTACAGATGATGTATTAACCTTAGTATCTAATAAATTATCTATTTTTAAACCAGTATATAAATTAGAATTTGTTCCTGAATCTGTTGTAGTTCCTGAACCAATAATAACTGATGAAATTTCTTGTGCAGAACTTCCACCTATTTTTATTTTATTTGTTATAATACCATTTGTATCATTAATATTAACTTTTTCAGATGAAGAAGCAGTTTTTATTGTTGTTGATACAATTGTACCTGATGTAATTGTTTGTGATGAATTAGATAATTTAGCATATGTATCATTATTATAACCTAATGTTGTTAATTTTGTATTATCACTAGTTCCAGTTTCTATACTTGATACTGAATTATTACCTAATGATAATGATTTACCTAATGATATTGTTAAACCATCTGATGTAATTGTTCCAGTTGTTGAAATATTACTATTTGAAGATATTGGACCTGTAAAACTTGCACCAGATAATTTGGCATATGTTTTTTCTGTAAAACCTTTTGATGTAATAATATTATTATCTGTAGTAGATTGTGTAACTGTTTCTATACTTGTTACAGATTGATTATTTAATATTATACCATTTGATTCATTTATTATGATTTTTGGGTTAGTAGATGTAGATTTATATTCACCAATTAATGTTCCACCTCCTGATATTGCTTCTGATATTGCATTATTTATAGCACTTTTAGTTAAAATAGTTTTATTATCAGTATTTCCATTTGTTTCTATTGTATCAATTTCTTTATTATTTAAAATAAGTTTATGAGTATTAATAAAATCTAAACTATCCATTATTATATTATTTATATAATAAAATATTATATTTTATTTAATTTAAATTAAATAACTTATATTATTTAAAAATATTTTAAAAATAATACTAAAATAATAATAGTTATTATTTTATATGTAGCTCTAAATTTTGAATCAAATGTTAACCAATGAATAAATTGTTTCATTAATGAATAAATTAATAATCCAATTATTGAAACAACAATTATTACAATTAAATCATTTGTATTAAATTCTATCATTTTTATTAGTATTTATATTATGTATTATTTTTATAAAAAAATAATATTATTTATAATAAAATATTTATTATTTTAAAAAAATCTTAATACAACCATTAAAATAATAATTGTAATTACTTTATAAGTTGCTCTATATCCTGAACTAAAAGTTAGCCAATAAATGAATTGTTTCATTAATGAATAAATCAATAATCCAATAATGAAAACAATAACCAATTTAACATATGCCTTAATAGTACCTTGTTCTAATGTGTCCTCAAATAAACCCATTTTTAATATTTTTATATATTATAATAATAAAAAAAATATTATTTTATTAATAAAATAAAAAAAAATAAAAAAAATTAATAAACAAAATTTTTATGATTTAATAAACAATCTATATTACCAATTATTGCAACTAATTCATTTGTTATACTTTTTGCATTTTTCTTTTTATTATATTCTTCTATATAATTATTTAATATTGGTAATTCTTCCATATTTGTATTATTAATTTTATTAAATTTAATATTTTTTATTTTTGTTAATTTCATATAATTATTTATTTTATTAATATTATTTGTTATATCTTTTTCAGTATAATAATTATAAATATCAAATGAATTATCAAAGATTTTTTTATAATAAATTGGTAAAAATACATCATATTCATATTTAAAATATTTTTTAATATTATTACAATAAATTTTATCTGTTATTTTTGTTGGTGGATAAATTAATACATTATATTTTATTTTCATATCAAATAAATCAAATATATTATCTGTTTTTATTTCATTAATTTCTTTAAACATACTTATAGAATTATCATAAATATAATTATAATAATGCTCTATTGAACTATTTGATATTATTTCCATTGTATTATCTGATGATAATATATAATCCATAATTATTTGAATAAATTGACCTAATTTTGTTAATTTATCTATTTGTAAATTATGACATTTTTTATTATTAATATTATAATATATTTTATGATTATCAAATAAATCTTCTAATATTAAATTATTACTTTTATTATAGGACATTAATAAACTCATATAATATAAATTATCATTATCTAATACTTTTTTAATATCATTTTTATTATATAATAAATAATCATTAACAATATTTATTGATGTAATATTATCAATAAAATTAATAATATCTTTTTCATTTGCTTTTAATAAGATTTGTTTATTATCAAATGGTATTAACCAAGTTAAAGGATTATTAATATAATCTAAATAATTATCTTTAAAATCCTTTGGTAATGAATGATTTGTATAAATATAATCAAAATCCATTTATTTTTATGTTATTTATATTATTTATAATTAAAAAAATGATTTTAAATTATAAATTAATTCATAATTATAAAAGTTTTTATATTATAAATTTAATAATGCATAAAATACCTCATTGTGAATATGATCAACATTGTGAACAATATAATATTATTACAATTAATAATGAAACTGTATCTTTATTAATTGATGAAAATATTATTAAATTAAAAAATAAAATATTAACAATTATAGAAGAAGTTAATATTATTTATATTGATAATTTAGATATTAATTATATAATATGTAATAATAATGATAATACAGATTTAGTTGTTTCAAATTGTAATAATTTAGTAAAAATTAAATGTTGTAATAATAATTTAGGTAACTTAGAATTAGAAAATGTAAATAATTTAAAATATTTAAAATGTAATACTAATACTGATTTAGAATATTTTATTTTAGGTAATGCAATATTATCTTTAGAATATTTAAGTTGTTCAAGGTGTGCATTGCACACCTTCAAACAGGAGGTTTCACCTCCTGGTTCAAATTGTGATATAAAAAATGATATGGATTTTAATGAATTAATAAATTTAAAATATTTAAATATTTCATATAACAAAATAGATAAATTAGATTTAAGTAATTTATTAAATTTAGAAGAATTAAATTGTAATTGTAATAGAATTAAAGAATTAAAAATTAAATCTAACAAATTAAGATATTTAAATTGTAATTGGAATGAATTAAATTCTTTAGATATTAATAATTTAACATCTTTATTACATTTAGAATGTCAAGGGAATAATTTTAAAACATTATCATTTAATTTAGATAATTTATTATATTTAGATATTAAAAATAATAATAAATTAGAAGAAATTACATTAAATTGTAAAATGTTAAAAAAATTAAAATGTAATCCAAAAAAAATAATTAATATTAATTTAATAAACAATTTACAATTTTTAAATATATTTAATGATAATATGGATAAAATTATTATTAAAGTTAAAAAGGATAATAAATTTATTGATGAATATAAAAATAAAAATTATAAAATTGAATATTTGAATTAATCATTAAATTAATAAAATTGATTTTTTAATATATAATAATTTATTTATAATATTATTGTTATAAATATGAAATACTTATTAATTGTTGAATCGCCTAATAAAATTAAAACATTAGAAAATATATTAAAGAATGAAAAAGATGATTATAAAGTTATTGCATCTGCTGGGCATATATTAGAATTGGATAATGAAAGTGGAACGGATAATATGGGTTTTGATATTGATAATAATTTTACTCCTCATTATGTTAATATTAAAGATAAAAGTAAAATTATTAGTAATATTAAAAAAACTTATAAAGAATATAAACCAGATAAAGTATTATTAGGTGGTGATATAGATTTTGAAGGAACATTTATTAATTGGAGTATAAAACATATTTTAAAATTATCTGATGATGATTATAGAACAGTTGAATTTATTGCATTAACTAAAGAAGATGTTTTAAAAGCATTAAAACAAAATACTAAAATTAATGAAAATCATTTAAAAGCACAACAAACTAGAGCAATATTAGATAAATTATGTGGATTTACTTTATCACCTAGATTATATAAAGCATTAGGGAATAATTTATCTGCTGGAAGAGTGCAAAGTATAGTGGTTAAATTAATAATTGATAAAGAAAATGAAATTAATGAATTTATGAATAATGAAGAAAATAATTATTATTCAATTAATGGAAAATTTAATATTAATGATAATATTATTGATGGAGTTTATAATAATAATAAACTAAATAAAATTAATAAAACATTATTAAATAAATTTCAAAAAAATCCTTATTATATTAAAAATAAAGAATATGATACAAAAGAAATAAAACCACCAAAACCATTTAATACACCAACTTTACAACAAGAAATAAATAAAAGATTTGGTATATCAAGTAAAAATTCTATGAAAATATTACAATCATTATTTGAAAAAGGTTATATTACATATCATAGGACAACATCAATAACATTATCTGAAGAATGTAAAAATATGTGTAAAGAATTTATATTAAATAAATATGGTGAAGAATATTATGAAGAAAGAGATTATAAAGATAAAAGTGATAATTCAGAAAATTCACATGAAGCAATACGACATACTAAAAATAATAATAATTTAAATGTATTATCAGATTTAGAAAAGAAAATATATTTATTAATTATGAATAATACATTAAAATCACAAATGAAAAATAAAATTGTTGAAGAAATTATTATTGAATATAATAATAATAAATTAGATGATAATTTTAAATCTATTATTAAATATACTAAATTTAAAGGTTTTTCTGTTATTGATAATAAAGATAATGATGATAAAGATAAAGAATTATATGATATAATTGATAAATTAGATGAAGATGAAGAAAATAATTTAATAATGGAAAGTATTAATTGTATTGAAAAATATAATAATCCACCAGCTAGATATACAGAAGCAACATTAATTAATAAATTATCTCCAAAGAATTTAAATATTGGTAGACCATCAACATATGCATCAATAATAGATAAAATACAAAAACGAGAATATGTTAAAATAGATGATATAAAAGGAAAACCAAAAGATACAATAAATTATATTATAACACCAAATGAAATAAAAGAAGAAAAAAGTGTATTTAATATTGGAGAAGAACATAAAAAATTTATTCCAACAGAATTAGGAATTAAAATAAATGATTTATTAAATAAAAATTGTAAAAATATTATGGATTATCATTTTACAGCTGATTTAGAAAATAAATTAGATTTAATTGCATCTAAAGCAACAACAAAAGATAAAGTTTTAAATGATTTTTATAAAGAATTTAAAGAAGAATTAAATGAATTAGATAAAGATATTAATAAAATGAAAAAAGGAAATGTTATAGGCCAAAAAGATGATAAAGATATAACATTAAAACATGGAAAATATGGAAGATATATAAATTGGAATGGTAAAAATTATAAATTTGATGAATCATTAGAAATTAATGAAGAAAATATTAATAAAGTAATAAATGGAGAAGATAAAAAAACAATAAAATATAAAGAAAAAGATATTGAAATAAAAGAAGGTAAATTTGGATTATATTTTACTTATAATAAAAAGAATTATTCATTAAAAGATTATAATAAAGATGATATAACTAAAGATATTATTGATGAAATAATAAATAAAAAGAATTCAAATGTATTAAAAAAAATTGGTAAATATGAAATTATAAATGGACCTTATGGGGCATATTTTAAATCTGGAAAACGTAATATATCATTAAGTGGTAAAAATATTGATGAATTAACTGAAGAAGATTTAAAAGAATTAATTGATAAACCAATTACTAAAAAGAAATATTATAAAAAGAAATAATATATAAAATTATTTTATTTAAATAAAATAATAATAAAAAAATTATTCATCTCTTTTTCTTTTTAAAGTATTATAAAATTTTCGAGATTTAATTGTAAAATTACTTTCTTCAGTAATTCCATTCTCATTTTTCAATATTTCATTATTAGCTAATTGAGTTTTAAAAACTAAATCATCTAATTTTTCTTGAGATATTGTTCTAGTTTTATGTGTCTTTATTGGTGATTCAGGATATTCATTAAAATTAATACAAAATGATTCATCTAAATCACAATTTTGATCTGCTTGTAATTCTTCAATGCTATTATAAAATTTCATTTTAAAAAAGATTTTTTTTATTAATAATCAATATTGATTATAAATAAATTTAATTATCAATTTTTTTTATTTTTTCTTTTTTATTTTTGAAATTTCATCATAAGAAGTTTCAATAATATTATTTTTATCAAATGTATTAAAAATTAATAATTTATTATAATCATTTTCATCATAATTTTCATTATTAATTATTTCATTATCTTCTGCATAATATAAATATTCATCTAATTTTTTAATATAATTAATATTAATAATATTATCCATTTGATACATATTAGTATTATTAATATATTGACAATTTAAAACAATACCTTTTTTATTATTTGTTAAATCAATAAAATTATTACTATGAAAAATACTCATATCACAATCAATATAATATATTAATTTATTATAATCAAAATCTCTATAAATATTATAATCCCATTCATTAGTTATATTTATTTCTTCATTATTATTATCTTTAAAATTATAATGACCACACATTACAATAGGTTTAACTTTATTAATAAATTGTTGAAATAATGATGGATTATTCATTTTCATCAAATGAGGATTACCTAAATTAGTAGTTAATTTATTATTAACACAATGAATAATAATAGAATTTAATTTTTTAAAATTAAAACTATAATCTTTCATATTTATGTATAATTTACAATATTCTTTAAATTTATCATCAATATTAAGTAAATTATAAGTATCAAGGTGTGCATTGCACACCTTCATAGCTTCGGCTTTGCCGAAGGTATCATTTTTATTTTTATCCTGATTTTCAATATGAAAATGACAATATAAAATATTTCTTTGTTTATTATAATAATAACATTTAAAATCATTTAAAATTTTATTTTTAATACATAAAGGATATTCGTCAAAACTTGATATTTCATGATTACCAACAATATATTTTACTTCCATATATCTTTCTAAACATAATAATAATTTATAAATCATCATCATAGAAATTAAAACTAATCTATTAGGTGAATTTAACATAATATTACCAAATTTATAAATATCTTTATTATTAAACATTAATTTACCATCATCATCTAATAATAATTTATTATCTTTATTAAATTTATTTAGTTTTATTAAATCATAAATCATTTTTCTTAATGACCTAAAATTATATGGATCGTAAATATCACCTAATATAATTAATCTTTTATTATGTAAATTTTTTAAATTATCATTTTTAATAAATTTAAAAACATTATTTTCATTCATAATAATATCAAAATGTTTTATAATTGATGAATTAATTGAAACATAATTTATTTCAGGTATTTTTTTAATACAATCATTATAAATTGTATATTTATCTATTTTAAATCTTAATTCTGTTTTTAAATAATCATTTAAAACATTTAAAATAGATGTAAAATCACCGTGAGTATCTGATAATATAATTTCTTCTTTATTATCATCAATAATATTATTTTGATTTAATAATTCCATTATTTTATTATATTATTATATTATTAAAATATAATTAATAAATCAATTTTTTATATTATTTATTTAAATAAATAATATTAATGATTAATTAAAATATTAAATTATTATATTTAAGCTTGTGTAACAGTGATTGATTCAGAAATAGCTTCAGTTGCAGTTTCATCAGCTTCAACAGTAATGTCAATACTAGTTGATTGAGTAGTAATTGTTGGAAGTGTGCCAACAAGTTTATAACCAGCTTTAGAAGCAGTTAATGTAATTACAGTATCAGCTTCTTGAGCTTCAAAATCAGCATGGAAAGTTAAATGATCTGAAGTTGACATTTCAGTAGCTTCAGCATCACCAATCTTAATAGTAAATTTCAAATCTTCAGTTGGTTCTGGTCCAGGTTCAGCAGATTTTTTAATAGTAATTACTGGTGGTTCTTCACCTTCTTTAACTTCTTTAGCTTTACCTTTAACTTCGACATCTTTACCTTCACCACATTCATATTCACCTTCAACTTCAATATAATTAGATTCATCAATTTGTGCAGTTGCAGTAATTGATTCTTGTTCACCAAATTCAACACCAGAAATAGTAAAAGTATATTCATCTTTCAATAATGTACCTTCAATATCTTTAGCTTCATTACCAATTTTAAGAGAAAGTGTAACTTTCTTTTCAACATTTTCATCAACAGTAATAGCTAAAGCAATGAGTGCTTCACGTAATTCATTAATTTGTTTTTGTAATGAATAAAGCATTTTATTAGCTTCGGTAATTCTATCTCTATTAACAGGATTTTGTTTAAAGATAGCAAAATGATCTAATGGGAAATCAATAGCCTTATAAACAGTAGTATAATCAGTTCTTCCATGGAATTGGAAAGGAACGGGTTGAGGAATTTTAGGAATTTCAGAAGACATCTTAAACTTTGTTAACTCTTTTTAAACTATTTTATATATTAATAATAAAAATAAAAATTATATCAATAAAAATTATAATAGAAAAAAAAATTTATATTTTTTTTTCATTTTTTAATATATTATACATTATATATTATATTAAATGTTTTTATATTTAATGATTGTTCATTTAATATATTTAATATATTTGATAAATCTATTATTATATTATTTGAATTTATATTATATTGTATATCATAATTTTTATTATTAATTATTATTTTTAGATTACTATTTAATTCTATTAATTTATTTGTTTCATAAGTTATTATTATTTTTTTTGTTTTATTTGTTATTATTATATTTGGTATTTGTAATATTATATTTTTTCCAAATTTATATTTATTTATATTTACATTTATATTATATAATATATCATCTATTGTTTGAATTGTTAATGTATTTATTTCTGTTTTAAATCCTTCTTTAATAAATTTTATATCATTTATATAATTATTTATTATTGTTAATATATTATCTATCATTTTATTTATATCATTATTTATATTTAATGTTATTTTATTAATATTATTATTATAGTCTGTTATTATATTATTTGTTATTTTATTTAATTCTATATTATATGTTTTTATACTTTCTGAATATTTTTTATTTATTAAATTATTTAATTGTTCTGATATAAATAATTCTGATGATTCTTTTATATTTTTTAATATTATTTCTCCTTCTTTATTTAATTTATTATTCATATTTAATAATTCTTTAGTTAATTCTTTTTTTAATAATGTTATTATTTTTATTTCTGTTAAGTTATTTATTTTTTCTTTTATTTCTGTTATTGTTGTTGTTGTTGTTGTTAATGTCGTCGTTTGTGTTGTTGTTATTGTAGTTAAATCTTTTAATTTATTCTCTAATGTTTTTATTGTTGTTATTATATTTGTTAATTGATTCGGTTCTATTTTTATTTTATTTAATTGTGTTATATTCATTGTTTGCGTTTTTAATATATTCTCATTTTTTATTATTATTTCATTTAATTGTTTTATTGTTTCTGTTATTTTATTTTGTGATTTTTCTAATTGTATTATTTTATTATCTATTATGGTTGTTAATATTTTTTTTTGTTGTGTTATTTGTTCTTCTTTAGTTGTTAATTCTTTATTTATTATTGTTATTTGCTCTTTTAAATTATTTAATTCTTTATTTAATTCTATTTGATTATTTTTTGTTGTTATTAATATTGTATCTTGAGATGTTTTTATTTGTTCTATGTTTTGTATATTCATATTTATTTTTAATAATAATTCTTTTTTTATTAGTAATATATTATTTGTTAATTCTGTAATTTGTTTTGTTATATTTGTTAATTCTATTTTATTTGGTTTTTGGTTATTATAATTATTTAGTAGTATTATTAATTCTTTTTGTTTTGTTTCTTGTGTTTTTATTGTATCATTTAATATATTTATTGATTTTTTATTTAATAATTCTTCTTCTTTTAGTTGATTTATTTTATTTTGTATTTCTATTATTTTATTTTCATTATTTTTTTTATTCTCTTCTAATTTATTTATATTTGTTTTTATTAATTCATTTAATGAATTAATTTTATTTTCATTATCTTTTTTATTTTCTTCTAATTTATTTATATTTATTTTTATTAATTCATTTA